>MDTG01372162.1_pt1 | contig 11022 bp, 9 predicted proteins | sample 811421 | NCBI WGS metagenome assembly MDTG01 (sample SAMN05326645, study PRJNA326480) | marine metagenome | isolation source: seawater | place: Pacific Ocean: South East | collected 2011 | reverse complement strand
TGATATTGATTGGAAGGGTGCAAGAAAAATAAGAAAATATTACAATAATAATAATATAATTGATTTTTTTATTTTACCTCCATCTAAAATTGAACTTAAAAGAAGACTAATTAAACGAGGTAGGGATAATAATAAAGAAATTAATCTAAGATTGTCTTACGCAATAAACGAAATGAAACATTATAAAGAATATAAGTATGTTTTAATAAATGAAAGAATTCAAAATACAGTGTCACAAATCCAAAAAATTATTGAACATAATTTTTTAATAGAAAGACAAAAAAATATCCTTAAAAAAAGATTAAAAAAAATTATAAATATAAAGTAATTCGTTAATATTAAGCTGATTAACTCTTTTGTTCACAATTTCATTGCTTTCATTAATTTGAATATTATTTTTAATTTTTTTTCGTATATTTTTAAAAATTAAATTAGAAAATTTATTTGCTTTATTTAAATCAATAATTTCTTTATTAAACTTGAATTTTACAACAGTAGATTTTATTTTTGGTCTTGGTAAAAAAACTTTGTTTGAGACATCAAAACATCTTGTATACACAGATACAATTTTAGTTAGAAACTTATATTTATTCATTCCATTTAAATTATAATCAAATTTCACAGAAACTTCCTTCTGAATCATAAGTATCATTTCTGATATTTTTCTATTAAAATTAAATAAATATAAAATTATTTTTGTGCTAATATTATATGGCAGATTAGAAATTACTATTAAATTTTCATAATTAGAAAAATCAAACTTTAAAACATCAATACAATTTATAATAATTTTTGAATTATTTTCATATTTTTTTAAAAGTAATTTATTCAACCTAATATCTTTTTCAATTAGGATTAATTTTTTAGGATGATGAGATAAAATTTTATCTGTTAAAAATCCATATCCAGGACCAATTTCTAAAACTGTTTTATTTTTTATATTAGTTTGCTTTAAAATTTTATTCGACACATTATGATCAATTAAAAAATTTTGACTTAATGACTTTTTAGGAGGTATCATATCTTAATCTGTTTTTAAAAATTTTTTTAATTAGTTTATATGAATTTAATAAAGATTTATTTGATATATTTTTAGATTGAATTAAATCATATGCAGTACCATGATCTGGTGATGTTCTAATAATATTTAAATTTCCAGTATAATTTACACCTGAAAATTTACTAATAAGTTTAAAAGGGATTAATGCTTGATCATGATAAATAAATATAAAACAATCATATTTCTTAATATTTCTATCTAATAAAATACTATCAGCTGATAATGGCCCATCTATAATAATCTTTTTCTTTTTAAGTTTATTTAGTACTGGTCTAATTATTTTTATTTCTTCATCTCCTATGTACCCATTTTCCCCTGCATGAGGATTAATACCTGATATTACTAATTTTGGTTTATTAATATTAAAATCTCTTTCTAAACTTTTGGAAAGATTATATATTTGATTAAACAAAAATCCTTTGTTTGATATTTTTTTTGATATATTTCTTACTTTTATATGTGTGGTTATTGGAGAAACTATTATTTTATTATGGTACAAAATCATATTTGAATTATTTTTTTTCTCTAATCTTTGGAAAAATTCTGTTTGTCCTATAAAATATTTATCAATATTTTTTTTGATAAGATCTTTCCTTAAGGGAAGAGTAACTAGGCCAATACATAATTTTTCTTTACAAAAAAAATGACCAATTTTTAGTGATTTTAACGTATTGTCTTCAAAAGACTTACTTTTATATGAATAAATATTTATCTTATTTTCTATAAAATTAAATTCACTTATAATATTCTTATTATTTACAATATTAATATTTTTACTTATTTTTCTATACTCAAAATAATATTTAAATTTATCAATATCTGTAAATAAAATGAAATTCAAAATTTTTTTTTTCATCCATAAATCAATTAAAATTTTGATACCTATTCCTTTTAAGTCACCAATACTGATAGCAACTAACTTACTCATTTATATTGCTTAAATTATAAATCTTAGAATATTTACTAACAAATTTTTTTTCAAATTTTGCAACATTTTTATTAATTAATTTATTAAAATTCATATTATTTAAAAAATCAATATCGAACATTATTTCGCATAATACAACATACACATTTTCATCATTACTATAAAAATTTACATAATCATCAATGTCAATAAGACTTTTTTTCAATTCATTATTTAATTCTTTAAAAACATATTTTTTGTTTATTATATTAAGATTGTTTTTATTATTAATTAAATTATTGCATTTCAATAAATCACTACTTAATTTATTTTTAGATCTAACACTATATAAATTTGCAGTAATACCTTCTAATGTTTCAAAAGTTTTTTCTATAAAAATTAATGAAATTTTATTATTATTTTTTAATACAAAATACTTATTACCCAACAAAATATTGTCTCTAATTTTTTTATTAATTTTTTCGATATTATTTATTTCTTTTTCTATTACAAAGTAACTAATATTATTTTCATTTAGTATTTTTTTTACTTCTTTAAATTTATTTTTATTTAAGTTATTTATTATATTTAATATTTTATTATTATTTATATCCAAATTAATATATTTAATTTTTAGCTTATATAATAGATCAATTTCTTTATCTGAAGTTGTTAATTCACTAATATTAGAGTTAAGTACATTTTCTATTATTTTTTTTCTTATATAATCTAATTTAATATTTAATAGTATATTTTCTCTGTCAATTTCATAATTAAATTTTTTGTTATTTAATTTATTTGCTTCATTAATATTTTTATATATTTCTAAAATACTACTATCTAGGTTATTAATTTTATTAATATTATTATTATAATGCTCAAAAAATAAGTTGACTGAGATAAAGTCATCAAGAATAATTTTTTTATCTAAATCACTATTACTTCCAACAAAATCTAAATATTTTACCCTCATTTGTAAATCTAAAGTTGTAAAAACTTTGTTATTAATTTTGAAAATTATTTTATTTTCTATAGCTTTTGTTACACTGCTAAAATAATTTACAAAAAAAATTATTATAACAATTATTAAAAAAGAATAAGAAAAATTAATTTTACTCAAATTTATCATTTTCTACACTAAAGCCTTCCCATTCGATGTCTTGTTTATCATTTTCTGATACTGCTAAATTAGTAGATTTATAACTTCCTACATTTTTAAAAGAAAACATTATTGTAAGAATATCTTGCGGTTTTAAATTATCTTCCTCATAAGATTTCCTACTAAAATCTAAATTAATCCCAAAGCATTCATCGAAATAACTATATCCAATACTATACTCTTTATTTATTTCCTTTTTCAAATCATATAAACCTTTCAAATTTAATTTCGAAAATTTTGAAAATTTTTTACTTTGAAATGTATAATTTAAAGTTTCTGTATCATTAGTGATTATGTTATTTACTTTAGAATTTTGATCAAGATATGATATGTTAAGATCTCCATACTTTAATTCACCTTTTATATTTATATTTTGTTTTTTTAAATAAGAATTATTAATATCGTATCTAAAATTATAAGATAATTCATTTTTGTTTAAGTATTCAACTGCTCCTAGTAAGTCACTAAGATAATCTTCGTTCCCTTGCTCTTTATGAAAATTACTATTATTTGTAAATTCATAAGACTGTGAAAGTGAAGATTTAAATTTTTCTGTATATGCCTGAATACCAAAAGTTAATCTTTTTGAATTATCTAATTTGTCTGAACCACTAAACCTATTTAAACGATAAATATTTTCTGTAGTAAAATTATTATTTGTTGAGTCTTCGTTAGAAATTTTATTACTATTGGATTTTCCTGGACTAATTACTAAGTGCATTTTTGGATTAATTGTAAAATTATATTTAAACTTATTAACTTTAAATGGAGTCTGAGTTTGAATACCCATTATAGGAAATATTCTATAATAGGAACCAGTTTTAGTTTCATCATTATCAACTAATTTCTTTTCTGTATTATAAATTTGATTATATAATTCCAAATTCATGTCAATTTTAGAACTATACTTAATTAGCTCTTTTTTAATATTATAAATGTGTGACAGTTTCTGCTGTTTTTTCGCATGTACTGCAGAACTTCTTTCTCTAAATATATTATAAAATTCGTAATTAGAATAAACTATATTTCCAAACTTATTGAAATATCCACTATGATATTTAATTTTTGGAAGAATGGTTGGATTAGTTTTGTTATCTTCATTTTCTTGATTAGTTTGGTAAAAATTTAAACTTAAATTTAATCTATCGTCAATTTTATTTAAATTATAACCTTCTAGTATAATATCAGTTTTTAATGAATTTGTATAACTAAGTTCATCATTGGGTTTTGTTATTTGAATATAGTTTTTAGATGTTTGTAAAGCTGAATCAATTTGAATTCTATAATTTTTATTTATATTTTTTTTATAATTTGTAATTAAACTAGCGTCTGTTAACCAGTCGTTATTATTCTTTTGTTCAAAGTTTGAATCAAAAGTTAAATCTGTTTTAAAAGTTCCACCCGATATAATCTGATTATAATCAAAAATAAATCTTTGTGATGAATCTACTCCTCCTCCATAATTAATTATTGGTGTAAATAGTAATTCTTTATCAATTGAAATATTAAAATAATACGGTAATGATGTTGCTTGAGAGGTTTTTGTATCAAAAAAATTTAATGCAATTGACGGGGTTAAAAAACCTGATTTTCTATCTTTTCTTAAGGGAGACGGTGTAACAATATAAGGAATATAAAATATAGGTGTATTTAATACCCTCATTTTTGAATGTTTTTGGTATAAAAAGAGGTCTTCATTATCATGCAGAATTTTTTCACCCTCTAATTGCCAAGTAGGGCATATAAAATTAGCAATTTTTATTCTTGACTGACAAGGAGAATACACTCCTTTAGAAATTATATCAATTGGACCATCTCTTTTAATTTTTTTTCCAATTATTCTAGAACCATCATTTAATTTGATTTTTGGATTATCAAATTCAGCAAATTCCAAATCTTTTAAAAAATAACCATTTTCTCCATCAAAGTAATTATTATTTGAGTCTTTAAAAGTAAATTTAGTAGGTAGGATTATTTTTTCATCAATTTTATTATATATAATTAGATCAGAAATGATGATTTTGTTTTCATGAAATATTTTAGCATTACCTTTGGCAATAATATTTTCATCCTTGTCATATGAAATTGCATCAGCATAAATTAATATTTCTTTTGCATTATTTAAATTTGGAAGAAAGACTAGAAAAGCAATTAAAAAAATATTAATTAAATAAAAAATATTATTATTCATTTTCAATTTTTATAACTTGATACAAACCTATAAAAAATGGAATTAGAAAAATAAATAAATATGATAAATAGATATTTATTGATAAACTTATAGTTAATTTTGAAATAATTTCTTTAATTAAAAAAATTAGAAATCCAATGGAAATAGATATAAATAATACTTTAAAAAAGTTTTCATTTCTTTGAAATTTAGATGTAAACCCAATTATTACAAATGCTAAAACTACAATAAAAATTGGTTTAAGTATTTCAGATAAATAATACAGCCCAATCTCTGGTGAGTATAAATTAAATTTGGATAGTGTTCTTGAATGAGATATATATTTATAAAATGGAATCAGTCTGTATTTAGATACAGAATCTAAAATATCTTCTTTATTGAAATTAATTGTAAAATTATATTCATCTAAAATTCTTAATTCCTCATTATTAAAATCATAATATTTTACATTATTTAAATAAAATTTATTATTTTTAATTTCACCACTTTCTGCCAATATGAATTTATTATTTTTATTATAATTAAATAATATTTTTATATTATTTGATTTCATATCTTTTAAATCAATTTTTTTTATATTTATAAAGCTTGAATTAAGAGCATCAATTTCATTTTTAATCCACATTTCATTGTTAGAAATTTTTATAGAATATAAACTTAAATCTCTATTATCCAGTCTTTTATCATAACTACTTTCCATAAAAACAGACAATGGATTCAAAAATAGTAAAAAAATTAAACCCATTATGAAAATAGCTACCGCAATTGGAAGAAATATATCAAAAATTGAATAGCCCAAATTTCTCATTGAAACAAATTCGTTATTATTTATTAAATTCCGTATTAGGAATGAAACACTAATAATAGTAACAAAAGGAATTATTTCATTTAATATTGATGGATATTTTAAAAAAGACAAATATAAAAAATTAAATAAATTTTTGCTATTTTCTGGAAGCACTCTAGATAATTCTAAAAAATTTATAAAAATTATAAACAAAGATATTACGATAAAATTTATAACTAAATATCTATTAGTTAAAATAAAAAGATATATATTAATTTTATTCATATTTTCTTTTAAAGTAAGTAATTATTACAGAAATGAGAATTACTGAAAATATAATTGTGAAATATTTCATCAAAATAATTTCTGAGTTTTTTAATATTTGATTAATAATTAATATACTTATGCAAACACTAGTAAAATAAATATTATTACTTGATTTAAAATTAAATAATTTCAGATTATTATTATAAAAAAAATAAATAATATATAATATTAAAATTATATCAAAAATTTTAAAAGTAATGTTTAAAAGATCACCGTTTTTAAAATCGTCTAAAATTGTAAATGTATTCTTATCATCAATTTTACTATCCCCGATATTTTTGTTTTCAATTTTTAAAATATAGTTTAAAAATTCTAATTTTTCTATCTGTTTTTCTTTATCAATACTAATTTTAAAACCATCTGTTAATTGAAAGTTATATGTATTATTATCGCTAAAAATATTTCCTTTTTTGGCAAAAACAATATTTTCTTTTTCATCATTAAAACTTATCAAAATATCATGATACTCATTATTTTTTTTTTTAAAATCAAGTATAGTTGTTTGATCTATATTTAAAAAATTGGAAAAAACCATATTATCAAAATCTATTGTATTTCTTAAATTGTATTCGTTAATTTTATATTTTTTATAAATTATGGGTGCATAATAAAAATTTAGAAAAGTAAAAATCAAAATAATAATTAAGCTAAAAAAAATTAATGTATTTCTAAAAGGATTTAAGCCTATTCCTAAAGATAAAATAGCTATTAATTCGTTGTCTTTATTTAATTTTATAAAACATAATAGTAAAACAAAAATTAATATAAAAGGTGCAATTACAGTAATAATATTTGGTATCAGATAAAATGAAAGAATAATTACATCATATATTTCGATATGCATGAAATTAGTTATTGTGAAAAGTCTTGTTATCTGAAGTAACCAAGCAACAGATAAAAAAATAAACAAAATTAAAAAAAAATATTTAGAAATTTGTAAAAATAAATAAGTATTAATTCTATTTAAAGCCATTTATTTCAATAATAACATATTATTTTGTAATAATTCTAATCCTTATATATTATGATATAAAATTATTTTGTAAAAATCATTCAAATTCTATCAAATTGTAGACAAAATCAGTTTACTAAACTAAAAAATCAAAATTAAATAGGAGAATATATGAAAAGAACTTTTTCAATAATAAAGCCCGATGCCACAAGTAGAAATATAACTGGCGCTATTAACAAAATTATTGAGGATAATAACTTAGTTATAGTAGCTCAAAAAAGAATTAAGTTATCCAAAGAAAAAGCAGAAGGTTTTTATTCAATTCATAAAAATAAACCTTTTTTTGACGATCTAATAAATTATATGACATCAGGACCAGTAATAGTCCAGGTATTACAAGGCATAAATGCAATAGAAAATTATAGAAATATTATGGGTGCTACTAATCCAGATAATGCAGAATTAGGAACAATAAGGAAAGAATTTGCTTTAAACATTCAAGAAAACTCTGTCCACGGTTCAGACTCAGAAGAAAATGCGAATGTGGAAATAAATTATTTTTTTGATGATAGCGAAATTGTCATTTAATTAAAAAAAAGAAAAAATAATAATCAAAATTATAGCCACGAAAATTATAGTATATACTGTTAATTTATTAAAAATTTTCCATGTTCGAGCCTTATCTTTGACTATATTATCTTTATTATAATCCATACTAAATATAATAATTAATATTCTTATTATAAGCAATAATTAATGAAAATAATATTAATAATTTTCTCTATCTCTATTTTTAGCAATAACTTATTCTCTAAAACTCTTTTTGATACAACATTTTATAACGTTGAATTTATTTCTAACAATATTGAAAATGATAAATTAGCTAAAATTAAAGAAATTAAATTTGATAGTATAAAGGAAATTTTAATCAAAACATTAGAATATGAAAATTATAATAAAATAAATCAAAATTTATCAGAAGACTTAATCAATACTTTTATAAAAAATATAATTGTTGATAATGAAAAGATTATTAATGATAAGTATTTTTCCAAAATTAAAATTAATTTTAATAAAAAAAAAATAATTAAATACTTTAGAAATGAAAAAATTCCGTATGTTGAATATCATCCAAAAAAACTATTACTAATAATATATGAAAAAGATCAAGTGAGTGATAATCTTTTCACAAAAAATAATAATTACTATTCCCACTTTATTAATAATCTTAATTCGAATAGTTTATTTCAAATTCCAAATCTAGATATCAACGATAGATTTATTTTGAACAAAAAAGATATTGAAAAAAGAAATATAGAGAAAATTATGAATTTTTCTAAAAAATATAATATTAACGAAATAATAATAGTTCAAACTGAAAAAAATAAAAATAGTCATATATTTGAATTAGCCTTACTATCTAATGGAGAAATTTTAGAAAAAAAAATGTTATTTAATAAAAAAAAATTGAATAATTTTTTCAAAATTTTAGAGACTGAATCATTAAATATTTGGAAAAAAGTTAATCAAATACAGAATAACTTATTAAATGTATTAAATTGTAAAGTTAGCTATTACAATATGTTAGAACTTAAAGAAATAAAAAGTAATTTAAATAATATTTCATTAATTGAAAACTTAAATGTAAAATCAATATCTTACAGAAAAATTGAATTTGATATTTATTATTATGGTAATTTGAAAATACTATCTAATACTCTTAAATTAAATAAATTAAAATTAAATAATAATAAAAATGTTTGTACACTTAGATTAAAATGAATAAGCAAAAAAGTTTTAACTATCAATTTAATGATAAATTTAATGAGTTAAATTTTTATGTTAATGAAACTAATTTCTATGCTTTTAATAGCTTAATTAATAATGATAACCAATTATCATTTTTAAATGGTCCCAAAAAATCTGGAAAATCTTTTCTTGGACAGATATGGCTTAAAAAAAATGATGGAATTATGTTCAATGATAATTTTGAATATTTGTTAAGTACAAAAAAAAATATTTTAATAGATGGTTTATTTTTATCTAATGAAGAAATTATTTTTCATATAGTAAATAATTGTATTTTAAATAATACAAAATTACTAATCACTTCTACTTTAAAAATTAATGAAATAAATTTCAAATTTAATGATTTATCTTCTCGTTTAAAAATATTTTCAAACTTAGAAATAGAGCAACCAAATGATGAAATGCTTCTTACAATATTAACAAAACTATTAATTGACAAACAATTTATAATTAACTCTAATGATATTTTTGAATTTATACTCAGAAGAGTAGATAGAAGTTACCAAGGTATTCATAATATAGTAAATAAATTGGACTTACTATCTTTAGAAAAAAAAAGACAATTAACAATACCATTAATAAAGGAAATATTGTAGAGGAAAAAAATGAATAAATATAGATCACATACATCCTCACAATTATCAATTAATGATTTGGGTAGTAAAGTTACTTTATCTGGATGGGCTGATACAATTAGAGATCATGGTAATCTGTTATTTATTGATCTTAGAGATAATAATGGAACAACTCAATGTGTTATCGATGGAACACATTCTGTATTTAATGAAATTAGTAAAATAAGTAATGAAAGTGTTTTAACAATAGTTGGTGAAGTTGTAAAGAGATCTGATGAAACTATAAATAAAAATTTAAGTACTGGAGAGATTGAGATTAAGATTGAAAATTATAAATTATTATCAAAATCTGAAATACTCCCTCTGCCAGTCAATTCAGATATAGAATATGGAGAAGAAATTAGACTCAAATACAGATTTTTAGATCTAAGAAGAAATAAGTTACATAAAAATATCTTACTAAGAAATAAAATTATTTCTGACATAAGAAAGAAAATGATTGAAAGAAATTTTATTGAATTTCAAACTCCAATTTTAACTTCATCATCGCCTGAAGGTGCAAGAGATTATTTAGTACCTTCTAGGATACATCAAGGTAAATTTTATGCTCTGCCGCAGGCCCCTCAGCAATTTAAACAATTATTAATGATTGCAGGTTTTGACAAATATTTTCAAATTGCCCCATGTTTTAGAGACGAAGACAGTAGAGCAGATCGTTCTCCAGGAGAATTCTATCAACTTGATTTTGAAATGAGTTTTGTTACCCAAGATGATGTATTTGATGCCATTGAACCAGTTTTATTTGAAATATTTGATGAAAATAAAAACAATAATGAAATAACTGTAAGCCCATATCCTTTTAAGAGAATACCATATAATGAATCAATGGAAATTTATGGAACAGATAAACCAGATTTAAGAAATCCACTAATAATTGATGATTATACAAGTATTTTTAAAGGTTCAAATTTCAAAATATTTAGTAACCAAATTGAAAAAGGATCAGTAGTTAAGGGAATAATAGTTAAAAAAACAGGAGAACAGCCTAGGAGTTTTTTTGATAAATTAAACAATTGGGCTAGGGATGAGGGAGCTGCTGGTTTAGGATATATTTCTTTTTCTGATAATAATTTTAGAGGACCCATAGCTAAAAACTTAAATGAAGATCAGTTGCTATCTTTAAATCTTGAAGAAAATGACTCAATATTTTTCATTTGTGATAAATTGAAAGAAGCTCAATTATTTTCTGGAAAAG
>MDTG01092145.1_pt1 | contig 11022 bp, 12 predicted proteins | sample 811421 | NCBI WGS metagenome assembly MDTG01 (sample SAMN05326645, study PRJNA326480) | marine metagenome | isolation source: seawater | place: Pacific Ocean: South East | collected 2011 | reverse complement strand
TGGCGGAATTGGTAGACGCGGCGGATTCAAAATCCGCTTCTGGCAACAGAGTGCCGGTTCGAGTCCGGCCAGAGGTACCAGTATCGTTTCCCGCCATCAGTATTCGTATTTCTCCACCCGGGTCAGATCGATGATGTAGGCAGCGTCCGCAAGGTCGCTTTCCTGCTTCTCTGCATGAAGCGTGCCTTCGATCCAGACGGCCTGCGGCAGGTCCTTCAGCAGGATCGGGTCTTCAGTGCGCACGAAAATGGTCTGGTTCGGCGGCGGCGGCGGGGCGTGGATGCAGGCGCCGAAGTAAGGCACCAGCAGGAACTCGCTGATCTCCGCCTTGGCATCGTAAGAAAACGGCACAGTGTAGCCCGGCATGCGGACCTTCTTGCCGTCATAGGTGTCGACCGTGTTGAACGAGCCGATCTGCGTCGCGGTGTCGGCGGCAGAGCCTTCCTGGATGGAATAGAGCGTCGCCATCTGGGCGGCATACATTTTCTGCAGGCGCTCTTCCTCGCCTTCCGGCATCAGGTCTTCCCAGCCGATCTCGGTCACGCCGCGGGCCTTGATCTCTTCCTGCTCGCGCATGGCTTCCGCCGCAGCGGCGGCAACGGAGGCATCCTGCGCGGCCTTTTCCGCATCGCTTTCGCCGATCTTGTCGCCGACCTGCGGGCCCGAAGTGGCTGTGGCGGTAGCGGTGTCCGTACCTGTTTCCACGCTTACCTCTGCAGGCGTTTCGGCATCGGCGGCGGGCGCTGAGGCCTGGCCGCAAGCGGGCGACAGGCTGATCAGGATGAGGGCGGGGAGGAGGAGAGAGCGCTTCATGACTGTTTTCTTAGGCTTTCAGGAAGGGATGTGCCAGACGGGTTTCGCAACCTTGCTACAACTTCACGGACAGGCCGTCAGCGAGGGACCTGCGGAAAGCGGCCCAGGCCGGAATGGCTCCGGCCAGCAGTGAGGCGCCGGTGACCGCCAGCAGCGTCAGCAGGTCGGTCATGCCGGGCCCTGTGCCGCCAAGGGAAATGCCATAGCGTTGCATCACGATCGGCCCGGCGATCAGGATCAGGCCATGCACGATTAAAATCCCGAGCAATGCGCCAAGAAAACCGATCAGGCCGGCCTCCAGCGTCAGCAGGCCGAAGATATGCCCCGGCCGGGCGCCGACCGCCCGCAGGATGGACATCTCCCGCCGCCGTTCGTTCAGGCTGGTCAGGATGGAGGTGAGGATCGAGACGACACCCACCGCGATGACGAAGATCGACACCGCCAGCAGGGCGCGTTCTGCCATGGCGGTCACGCTCCACAGCTCAGCCAGCGCCTGGCCGGGCATGATGGCCATCAGCGGCTCGTCCTTGTTGGTGTTGATCTCCCGCCGGGTGCGCAGGATCGTGCCCTTGCGCTTCAGCCCGGCATAGACCGCCGTGATCGTCTTGGGCGTCAGGTTGAAGCTGCGGATCATGTCTTCGGTGATCGAATCGGCCAGCGGATTCTTTGCGCCGCTTTCCCAGCCTACATGGATGGCCGTGATGGCTTCGAGGGAGACGATCACGGTCCGGTCCACCGGCGTGCCGGTCGGCGCGAGAATGCCGACAACGCGGAACGGCCGGTTGTCGTGGCCCGCGCCGAAATCCGCCTTGCCGAGCCCATGCGACAGGACCAGCGGCGTGCCGATGTCATAGCCAAGCTCGCGGGCGACATCGGCGCCGATCACGGCATCGAACAAATCGTCCATTTCCCGGCCCTTGGCAAAGCGCAGGGACTGGTCGCGGCCATATTTGTAGTGCTCGAAATAGGAATGGTTCGTTCCCATCACGCGGAAGCCGCGATGGCTGTCGCCGAGGGAAATCGGCACCGTCCAGGCGATGTCGTCGCGCGCGGCCAGTTTCTCATAGGTCGGCCAGGAAATCTCGGCCGTCGCATTGCCCATCCGGAAGACCGAATAGAGCAACAGGTTCACGCTGCCCGTGGGCGCGCCGATGATCAGGTCGGTGCCGGAAATCGTGTGGCCGAAGCCTTCGCGCGCCCCGGTGCGGGCCTTGTCGACGCCCAGAAACAGGGCGACAGAGAGCGCCACAGCCAAGAGCGTCAGCAACACAGAAGCCCGCCGGTTCAGCAGGCTTTTCCAGGCGAGGGCAAACAGGGCCTTCATGCGCTCACTCCCGCCTTGTTGATTTCTGCCAGGTCGACCGCCCGGTCAAACTGGCGGGCGAGGCTGGCATCATGGCTGACGAAGAGGAGCGCCGCGCCGGTGCGTCCGGCTTCCTCGCTGAGGAGTTCGATGAATTTGTCGCGGGCATCCGTGTCGAGGGCAGACGTTGGCTCATCCGCGATCACGATGTCCGGCCCGCCCATCAGGGCGCGGGCGGCGGCAACCCGCTGCTGCTGGCCAACGGAAAGATCCGAGACACGGCGGTCAAGCAGGGTCGTATCGGTGAGGCCGAGACGGCCCAGCAGGCGCCGGGCTTCGCCCTCGGCATCCTTGCCGACCTTTGCGCGCCGGGCAGGGGAGAAGCGCAGCGGCAGCGTGACGTTCCCGGTGACCGACAGGTATGGCACCAGGTTGAACATCTGGAAGATGACGCCGAGATGGTCGGCCCGTACGCGGTCGCGCTTTGCGGCACTCAGCGCCGCCATGTCATTGCCCAGCACGTCGATCGTGCCGGTCTCGGGGCTCAGCACGCCGGCGATCAGGCCAAGCAGGGTAGACTTTCCGGATCCGGACGGTCCGCGCAGGAACAGTTTTTCGCCGCGGGCGAGGGTGAAGCTTTCGATGTCCAGAACGGGCGGGTGTCCCGGCCAGGCAAAACGAAGCTTGTCTACCCGGATGGCATCCGTACCGGCGGTCTCAGGCTGCATCAGTCGAAGTCGATCTCTGTGTCGCTGGGAGTGAGTTCCTTGGCGACCTGCTGGCCCTCGGGGCCAAGATAGATCGCGTCGATATGTTCAAAGCCGGGATAGCGTTCGAAGATGTGCACCCGCATGCCTTCGACCCGGTCGATCTTCTTGCAGCGCCAGGCAACCGACACAGTCATCGCGCCATGGGTGCCGTCGGTTCGGCCGGTGGTGGAGCGCTCGGTCTCTTCGCAGACGGTCGGCCCGATTGGCTCGACGATGCCTTCGGCGAATTTTTCGGCCTTCTTGCCTTCCGGCACCTTGGTTTCCGAAAGGCCGAAATTGGCGAGCGGCGCATCAAGGGTCACGGTCAGGAAATCGTCTTCCCGCGTGATCGCAAGATCCCCGCCGCCATGCACGTGCGGTTCGCCGGCATGACCTTCATCGTGATCATTGGCGGCCTCGAGTTCGGCAACCGCCTCCGGCGCAGCGGGCCTGTCAGCATCGACCGCATCGGCTGCCTGGGTCAGCTCGGATTCCTGTGCTTGCGAAGGAGGTTCGTAGGGGTCGCTGGCCGGGCCGCAGGCGCCAAGTGTCAGCAGGCTGGCGGCGGAAATGGCCGCAACCGGCCAGAAACGGAATGAAATCATCGTGGGCCTCCAATGTGCCACACAGTGGATAAGTGCAGAAAGGTCAATATTTGTTGTCGCGGAAATGACAATGATACTATATCACATTTAATCAAGGCGGGGCTTGCAGAAGTCCTTCTGCCAATTTCACAACGCCGCCGGTTTACGCACATATGCTCAATTCGCTCCAGGCCCCTCTTCTGTTCGGCTTGACTGCCGCCTTCATCACAACGCTTGGCCTGATCTCCGTGTCCGTGCGTGGGGACTGGAGTGCGCGCTATTCCGGCCTGTTTGCGCTGGCAGCCGGGGGCATGCTGGTCAGCCTGACTTTGTTGCACATTGCGCCGGAAGCTTTTGAGCTCAGCGCACATACGCCGGTCTTTCTCATGGTCGGCTTTTTCGGGGGGCTGATCCTGCATTTCGGGGTCGGCGCGGCCTTCCCGGAGCGTTCCGACCGGGCGCGGGCTGCCGCGATCACGCCGCTTGCAGCCGTCGCGATCCACTCCCTGCTGGACGGGATGATCTATTCGGTGACCTTCGCGGCGAGCTTCTCGTCCGGCGTTTATGCCGCAGCGTCGCTGATGCTGCATGAGTTTCCCGAAGGCGTGATCACCTTTGCCATCCTCCGCCGGCACAGCTTCTCAAACCGCGAATCCTTCATCTGGGCATTTATTGCGTCTGCGGTGACGACGCCCCTCGGCGTGATCGTGGCGACGCCCTTCATGTACGGCCTGACGCCGGACATTATCGGCAGCCTGTTCGCGGTCTCTGCCGGTCTCCTTCTTTATGTGGCAACCGGCCCGCTGATGGAACCGCTGGAGGAGGAGCCGCCGATGCGCAGCCTTCTGGCACTCAGCACCGGCGTGGGGCTCGCCATCCTGATGGCCCTCATGCCGCTGCATCATCACGACGAAGAGGGCGGCCACCCGGCGCCCACGCCGCACGAAATCCCGCACTGATCCGCGCCGCCCGGCACATCGCTTGCAGCCTCAGCTGCAGCAGGCGGGGGAGGTTGAAGGCGTATGCAATCCAGGCGGAAGGGCTCTGTTTACGAAATCCATGGACAAGCGGGAGGTCGGGACACCGGAGACCGCCGCCCCATGCTCACCCTGCCGCTCCTTGCCAAAATGTCCTCGGCTGCCGTCGCGGCTGCGATCACGGCCAGCCTCACCTATGGCCAGTACAACATTGCGAGTGGTCCGAACGGGTCCGGCCTGATGCCCCCGGCAAGCGTGCTGCACCCCAATGCCCGGCCGGGCGCCATGCTCGACCCGCTGGCGGAGATGGCCAGCGCCATGACCTCCCTGAAACAGGAGCGGGCCAAGGCGGACCGCAACCGCGCCATGATCGACTGGCTGGCAGGCCTGCAGACCCGGTTTACCGTCCAGCGGTTTGAGACCGGCCTTGTCTACAAGGTACGCTATGCGGCGGCGGGAGAGGCCGGCACGGTGTTGCAGGATTTTGTGGCGGTGCCTTACGGGCCGGAACTTCCCTTCGCCGTCAGCCTGCAGGCAGGGGCGGGGGGAAAGGTGCGCGTTGAAGGCCTGTCCTGTTCCGGGCAGGAAACGCTGTCCGAGATGGATGCCGGTGCCGGTGAGCAGGCGGTGGAAACCGCTGCCATGTCGCGCGCTGAGGCCTATCTGAAACAGCCTGCGGCAGCCGATCCGGCCCTGCCGGCTGACTGCCTCATGGCGCGCCTGAAGCGCGGTTAGGCTTTTTCAACGGCGGCTTCGTCCAGATCGCGCTGGGTGAAGCGGCGGGTGAACTGCGTCACACGCGGTGCGATCTCGGTCCGGAACCGGTTGCCGTTGAACACGCCATAATGGCCGACGCCCGGCTGGATATAGTCGGCTTTCAGCTTGTCCGGCAGACTGGTGCACAGATCGTGCGCCGCCTGGGTCTGGCCGATGCCGGAAATATCGTCCTTCTCCCCTTCGACTGTCATCAGCGCCACATCGCGGATCGCTTCCGGGCGGATCTGGCGCGTATAGCGGTACTTCATGATGCCGCGCGGCAGGTGGTGTTCCTGGAACACGCGCAGGATGGTCTGCAGGTAGAATTCCTCGGTCAGGTCGAGGACGGAGAGATATTCGTCATAGAATTCGCGGTGCTTGCCGGCATTGTCGCCGTCGCCTTCGACCAGGTGGTTGAAGAAACGCCACTGGGCGTCGACATGGCGTGACCAGTTCATGTTCATGAAGGAGGCGAGCTGGACAAAGCCCGGATAGACCCGCCGGAACACGCCGGGATAGGGCGCTGGCACGGTGTAGATCATGTTGTCCTGGAACCAGTCGAAGCTCTGTTCCTCGGCCAGTTCGTTCGGCACGGTGGGGCTGCGCCGGGCGTCGATGGGCGAGCCCATGAAGGTCATCGAAGCCGGACGGTTCGGATCGTCGTCCTCGGCCATCATGGAAATCGCGGCCAGCACCGGCGGACCCGGCTGGCAGACGGCCAGAACGTGCGCGCCCGGGCCGACATGGCTGATCATCTTGCGGACATGGTCCATATAGTCGTCGAGATCGAACCGGCCGAGCCAGACCGGCGCCATACGCGCATCGGCCCAGTCGGCGATGTAGACATCATGCGTCTCCAGGAAGCCTTCGACCGTCCCGCGCAGCAGGGTCGCATAGTGGCCGGACAGCGGCGCGACGATCAGGAGGCGGGGCAGGGGTGCCGAGCCGGGTTTGCGGGCTGCGGCCAGCGCGTCCGGGTCCTTGCGGAAGTGAACCAGATTGCACCAGGGGGACCGCCAGGCGATCGACGGGGTCACAGGGACCGGCGCGCTGTTGATCCTGACGCTCTCAATGTTCCAGTCGGGCTTGCCATAATACCGGGTCGTGCTCTCGAACACGTCGGCAAAGGCGATCAGCGCCTTGCCATAATCGGTCTTCGCAATGGGGTTCATCGGGGAGTGCAGCGCCATACGGCCCGCACGCGCAGCCAGACGCATCGGCGCCATCGCGGCCCGGTTCAGTTCGACAAGGGAGTACAGCATCGCCTTACAAACCTTTCATGTTGCGGCGCAGCATATGGCCGTGAAGCCCGGGTGGCAAATGGATTCGCCAGCCGGGCGGCTTACCGGGAGGTTAACGCAACCGATTGAATTTGCCTGAAACTTTCAATCCCCCGCCTGTTTCAGGTTAAGTCCCGGCTGCTAGTTTTTAGGTCTCAACCGCCGGAGAGGCCGACCAATGTTCCTTAAATGCGAACCCAATCCGCATCAGGGCGGGCGTATGACCCGGGCCGTGCTGTTCAATCATGCCGGCGGCCAGCGCTTTGCGATCGATGCCGAGGCGCTGCACAAGAAGCCGGACATGCTGAACGAATTCGGCCCCCTGAACAGTCTGCGCTTCCGGACACTGGACGCGATTGCCTATGGCCTCTGCTTTGTCGGCGGGGTGGGGACGATCATGGTGGCCTGGTGGATGTTCTTCGTGGGTCTGGCGGCCTGCGTGCTGATGCTGGCAGCGAACCGGAAATCGGCCGGTGAAGCGGCCCGTAACGCCGCCCGCCGGTCGACGGACAATTTCCGCCGCCTGCACGAGCTTGGCTGTCTCTGGCTGGTCTACGAATAGGCCGGTTCAGATTCCGACCATGCCGAGGATGGCGGCGATGATCGCCACCAGCATGAAAATCAGAGACAGGCTGACCGAGACGGCGCGCTGGCCCTTGCGGCTGGTGCGGGTGCCTTTCGGTGCCTTGCCGGTCTTCGGGGCCAGCATCCAGTGGTTCGAATAGAAGCCGAAGGCCGCGAGCAGGGCGGTGACGCCGGCGGCCCAGTGCGTGGCCAGCAGGAAACAGGCCCCGGCCGCCAGCATCATTCCGGCAATCGGGACGGACGTCGCATGCAGCAATTCGCGCACATGCCGGTCTGCCCGGCTGCCGTCCAGTTCCTCGAAGCTGCAGTTCGGGGCTGCAATCGTCGCCACCCAGGACGAGCCGATCGCCAGCGCGCTGAAGATGAGTCCGAAATTGGCGGCGAGGGCAGCAAGGTTCTGGAACATGCGGCGAATATGCGCCGGATTCGCCGTTCGGCCTAGAGTCTGATTCGCCTAGAAAAAACTGGAGACGATAATCTGGTCAACCAGGGTCTCGTCCGGGGGAACCTGTCCGTCCAGCATCAGCATGGCTAGGCCATGCACCATCGACCAGGCCTGAAGGCGCCGGATCTTCCGGGCATGGTTCGAGGCATCGGCCGGCATCAGGGCGTTCAGCGTATCGGACAGCATGCCAAAAGGCTCATCCGTCGCGCCAGGGTCTTCCCCCCGGTCGTCCTTCGGCCGGCTCTGGGTCATCATCAGACGGAAGACCGACGGATTGCGCAGCGCGAACTTTACATAGGCCCGGCCCATGGCCTGGAAGGCTGCCATCTTGTCGTCGGTCCCGGATATGGCTTCCTGAAACGCTTCTCCCAGACGCTCACCGCCAACGCCGCAAAGCGCGCTCAACAGGGCGGCCTTGTCCGGAAAGTGCCGGTATACCGCCGTCGCCGACACGCCGACATTGCGGGCAATCTCGCGCAGGCTGACGGCATCCGGCGCCTTAACGTCCAGCTGGGCGAGGCCTTTCTCGATCAGGGCAGAACGCAGGTCGCCATGATGGTAGCGCCCATCGCGCGGCTTTATGTTGACAGTGTTATCATCCGATGACATGTTATCAGTGTAAACATGGTTTCTGTTTTCCGCAACGCGACACGGAGTCACTGATTATGCCCAGCCCTGTTGAATCCGCCATTCGCGGCGTCGTCACCAAAGGTGTCGTCGCCATCGCTGACTTCAATCGCGAACGCAAGAAGGCAAAGGGCCCCAACCCCTTCCTGAAAGGGCTGCATACGCCGGTGACGGAAGAAGTGACCGACACGGCGCTGGAGGTCACCGGAGAAATCCCGGCGGCGCTGAACGGGCTTTATGTGCGCAACGGGCCGAACCCGCTGGCCGAGGTGAACGCCGCGACGCATCACTGGTTTATCGGGGATGCGATGATCCATGGCATCCGCCTTCAGGACGGCAAGGCGCTCTGGTATCGTAATCGCTGGGTTCGCTCCAATGCGGTCAGCGATGCTCTGGGCGAACCGCGTGCGCCCGGTCCGCGCCATCCGCGTACGGATATCGCCAACACGAACATTGTCGGCCATGCCGGAAAGCTCTGGGCGATTGTCGAGGCAGGGGGGTATCCGGTCGAAATGGCGGACGATCTCGCCACGGTCGCGCATTCCGATTTCGACGGCACGCTCGGCGAATCCTATTCCGCACACCCGCACCTCGATCCGGAGACCGGTGAGATGCACGCCATCTGCTATGAGGCCCAGCACCCGGACACGATCTGGCACACGGTCGTGGACACAAGCGGCCATGTCCGCCGCAACGAGCCGATTGCCGTGAAGAACGGCCCGATGATCCATGACTGCCAGATCACGCCCTCCTATGTGATCGTGATGGACCTGCCGGTGACCTTCTCCATGTCTGCGCTGATCGGCGGGGCGAGCTTCCCCTTCCGCTGGAACCCGAAACACAAGGCGCGCATAGGCCTGTTGCCGCGCGAGGGCAGGGGAGACGAGATCATCTGGTGCGATGTCGACCCGTGTTACATTTTCCATCCCGCCAACGCCTATGAGACCGAAGACGGCAAGGTCGTCATGGATGCCTGCGTCTATGAAACCATGTTCGACACGGACGGCCATGGACCCGACTCGCCAACGGCAAAGTTTGAATCCCTGACCATTGACCCGGCCGCCCGCAAGGTGACGCGTGAGGTGATCGACCCGGCGCCGCAGGAATTCCCGCGCTATGACGAACGCCTGACGGGCAAGCCCTATCGCTATGCCTATGCCGTGGCGCTGCCGGAGCAATCCGATGCCGGCTTTGTCGGGGCAACGTGCCTGTACAAGCATGATCTTGGTACGAACAAGCGTGAGGTTCACGATTTCGGCGAGGGGCGCGTGCCGGCGGAGTTCGTCTTCGTGCCGGCGCATGACGGCGCGGCTGAGGATGAAGGCTGGCTGATCGGCTATGTCAGCAACACAGCCTCAGACACGTCTGACTTCGTTATCCTGAATGCCGCAGACTTCACCGCCCCGCCGGTGGCTGAAGTCCATATTCCTTATCGCATTCCGCCGGGCTTCCACGGCAATTTCGTTCCGCGTGGGTGAGGGGACGCCCGCCCAGGTCAGCCAATGCTCATGGCGAGCAGACGGCTGATCTGGGCACGGGGCAGGCCGCTGTCGTCATGATAGGCGTTGATCGCGTCCTGGAGTGCAGCAAGGTCGCGCTTTGATTTTGCTTCCGGCTTGTCCAGCACGCCTTCGCGCATCAGTGCCGCGCAAACGTGGGAGGAGGCGATCCAGGCATCCCAGCCGCTAAAGCGCAGGAAATAGGCGCCGGTCGCCCCGCCGAGGCGTGAGCCGCGCTTGTTCAGCGCCGCCATCAGGCCGAGCTGGTCATCAGCGGGCCAGCTGGCAAGAAAGTGCCCGAAGCCGCCTTCCTTCGCTTCCACGTCTGCGACGAATTTCGCGTTTTCCAGCGTGGCCCTGATTTTCTGGCCATTGCGGACGATGCGTTCGTCAGAGACCAGACGGTCCAGCATCTCGTCACCGAAGAAGGCAAGCCGTCCGGGATCGAAGCCTTCAAAGGCCGCTTCGAACCCGTCCCACTTCGCGTCGATGACTTTCCAGTTGAACCCGGCATTGAACACGCAGCGTGTCATGACGGACAGCAAACGGTCGGCGGACACGTTCGACAGGTCCGCCACCGCATGCGTGTTCTGCGACATCTCCAGCGCGTTCGCCCGCCCGCCATGATGGCCGGCGGCCATCTTCAGGATCGGGGCGAACTTACGCGCCATGAGATGGGCTCCTTATCCGAGCGCGGTCTCGTAGACCTTCGCATAATCGTCTGCACTCATAGGCTTCGGATTTCCGAAGTGTGCAAGGTCTTTGAGGGCGTACTCGACGATGCCTTCGGCGTCTTCCATACCGAGGCCCATTTCCTTCAGCGTGGGCGGAATGCCGAGATCTTCGTTCAGCTTCGCAATCGCATCGGCGAGGTCGGCGCCTTCATTCAGGCCCATGACCTGGCGCAGCCGCGCATATTTTGCGTCTGCGGCCCCTTCATGGAAGCGCAGAATGTGCGGCAGGAAAACCGCGTTCAGCGTGCCATGGTGCAGCTTCTTGTCCTTCAGGCGCCCGGCCGCATGAGACAGTGCGTGAACCCCGCCAAGTCCCTTCACGAAGGCAAGCGCGCCTTCATAGCTGGCCATCATCATGTGCCAGCGGGCATCCGGATCGGAGCCGTCCTGAACGGCTTTCTTCAGCCAGCCTTCGCCAAACGCACGATAGGCGCCATCATAGCCGATGCCTTCCGCAGGCGGATTGACGGCCGGGGCCAGTACGGCCTCGATGCAGTGTGTGAGTGCGTCCATGCCGGTCGCGGCGGTCAGACCCGCGGGCAGGCCGAGCGTCAGGTCCGGGTCGCAGATTGCGGTGGCCGGGATCAGGTTCGGGGACACGATGGTTTCCTTGCGCCCGTTCTCCAGGATCACCACGGTGCCGACAGAGACTTCAGAGCCCGTGCCGGCG
>MDTG01070435.1_pt1 | contig 11022 bp, 9 predicted proteins | sample 811421 | NCBI WGS metagenome assembly MDTG01 (sample SAMN05326645, study PRJNA326480) | marine metagenome | isolation source: seawater | place: Pacific Ocean: South East | collected 2011 | reverse complement strand
TCTTCTGCTCCATCAGGCCTAGATGTATCAAAAGTAAATTCTCCATCCCAATCAATACATTTTGCAATAATTTTAGCCATTTCAAAAATAGAGATACCTTTATTAACCCCTATATTGAAAAAATAATGATTTTCTTTTAGGTTTAGACTCTTTATCAATGAATCAGCCCCGTCCTCTACATAAAGCCATTCTCTAATAGGTTTTCCGGTGCCCCAAATTTCAACATACTTTGAATTATTAAGTTTCGCATCATATATTTTTTTAATTAAGGCACCCAATGCATGAGATTTTTTTTCTTCAAAGTGATCATGGGGACCATACATGTTTGACAAAACAATATTTGCTGACGCAAAACCGTATTCTTTAAAGTATGCATTCCCTAAAGCAACAAAATATTTTTTTGAAAATCCATATTCAAAAACTGATTCATGGGGGGCTCCATCCCAGAAATGCTTTTCTTCATATAAGTTTTGATTTTTAGGATAAGCACAATTAGAAATAGGATTTACAAGTAATTTAATATCATTTTCATGAGCCGATTTATATATATTACTTGCCATAATGGTATTTTTCATAAGTAGCTCTGCTGGAAAATCATAGCCATATGCAATGCCGCCTACAAAAGCAGCACAATTAATAATGTAATCTATTTTGTTTTTAGAAAGATAATCACTAAACAAGTTATCTTTTGTTAAGTCAAGGTCGTTTTTGCCATTTAATCGATAAACATCATAATTGCTTGTTTTACTTAATTTAGATACTAAATTTTTCCCAAGAAATCCATTTGCACCAAGTACCAATAAATTCTTTGATTCAACCATCAGATTTAATCCTTAATTGTTTAAGTTTATTATATCTATGTGAACTTGTAAGTTAAATTACTTATCATTTAATGCTAAAGAAATAAATTATTTTAATTTATGTTATAAAAAGAATTAATTTTTATCAAACCACTTACAAATATATTGCTTCTACTATTTATTTTGCTCAGTTAATTGTTTAGTAATAATAATTTTTTCACTAGAAAGTTTCCAATAGAAGTAGGTAGTGTACCCTTTGATTTTTGATGGGAGCTCTTTATATATTTTCTTTTCTAAATAAAAATAAAGATTTAGAATTCCCTGTTCATTAGATTTAGTTATTGGATATTTGTTAACAAGATTAATAATCTCATTTTTGGTTTGGTCATTGATTATTCTAGTATCGAAATACATAACTCCTGTCTGAAAATAATCACTAACACTCAAGTCGTATTTTTTTTCTAACTCATCATATAAAGTGTGTAGTTGATCAAATTGTGTTTTTAAATCTCTGTCATAATTAGGGTAAGTATCAGATCTAGCCATAAGACAATTATTTGGTGTAAGCGTAAGTATGTGATTAATGTCATAATGAATATTCATATTTATGTCTAGGTAAAACACATAATCCCAATTTTTAATCAACTTATCAAACAGATGTAACTTATGCCATTGAAATTTTTTAGTTATATTTCTATTCGGATCTGAAAATGTTTCTAAGTTATCAAGTTCATATTCTGTTTTTTTATCAAATTTAATCCTATTAAACCTTAAGACATTGATTCGGTTCTTCTTTCTTATTGATTTAATTAAAAAGCAGGGTGTAAACTTTGATGTGATTATTAATATCTCACCTTGGTAGTTTCCCTTCCCTCTTAATTGTTTGTATAAATTATTAAAGTTATTTTTTAAAAATTTAAAATTACTTACAACAGCAATAACTTTTTTTGTGTCATTTGGATCCATGATTTAAGTCTAACTTGTTTTATAATTCTAAATTTTATAAATTAGCAATTGGCCCAAGTGATTTGGAACAACAAAATAGCGTTTATCGGACTTAAGTTCATTGCCAAATTTTGTTACACCATCTGTGAACCAGCCACCAAAATCGTCAAGAATTATTAAAGCGCCTTGTATTGCTTTTGTAGATATAAATTCTAGGCTTTCTTTTGCTGATACATAAGTATCAACATCAATGTGTGCAAAAGATATTGGTTTTTTAAGCTCAACATTATTCATTGAATTAGGAAAAACTCCCTGAATAGTATTAATCTTATTACCTACAATATTTTCAATTTCATTAATATTTTTAATACTTGTGTCATCATATTCTTTTCCTTTAAAAAAACTGTCTTTATCAGAAGTGTTGACTACACCTAAAAAAGTGTCACATGCATAAAAATCGTTATTTTTATCCTTGTTTGACAACATTACAAGCCCAGTTGCCCCGCCTTTCCAGCAACCCACTTCAATAAATGAAGTATCAGGAGCTAGGTATCTTTTCGACATATCATGTAGCGTATACAATCTAGATTTTGGGTTTAATGTATGATTAGAAATCAAATCATAATTAAATTTAAATTCTTCATCAGATTTCCAAGGTAAGTAGAAATATTCAAATATTTCAATACCATAATCATTTCTATTTTCTTTGTACTTTAAATTTATTTGGAAAAGTTTAAATAAAAATGAAGATATGTACTCTAGCCTTCTTCTTGCTTTTTGAACTTTTTTTAAATTGAACATATAGGTTAAAGTAGTAATTTCCTCATTTATTTAATGTTAATAAAAATAGATTAATTGATTACTATATAAATTGTTATTAGTAAAAAAAAATTTAACCTATTAAACATGATTAAAGAAGAAAAACTTTACAGATTTTTTTGCTACGCACTTTTTTTTATTATATTTTTAAATGCTATTTTTAATATTTTATTTAGTAATAAAAATAATATTTTTGGTGAGATTAATTTTTTTGACTTATTAGCTGGACTTTTATTATTTTTATTTCTTTATGCAGTTGGTAATTTATTAAAATATTTATTTAGATTTGAATCTGTATCATTAGGAATAACTTTATACTTATTTAGCTTTTTTATTTTCGATTGTATTATCTTATTCTTTTATCAAAAACTAACCTTCTTTGAAGTTTTACTAGTAGTAAATTTGCTTTGGTTTTCTTTTTTTGTATTTAAATTAAAAAGTATAAAAAATGTTCTGTTGATATTAATTCCTTTTATTTCTTTAAGATTGTACTTTGAGGAATTTAGTCCAAAATTTACAATTAATAATAACATTCGAGGTGATGTTGAAGCTGTTTTCTTTGAACAGGCAAAAAATATTTATGAAACTAGCTATTTTATCTCTATTAATAATTTTGTAATTGAAGGATACCCACAGTTTATAAGTTATATTCAAGCTTTCTTTTTAGGTATAAGTTCAAATATTTCAACTTATAACTTTTTTAGCTTTACTTCTCACATTGTTTTTTATTTATCAATTCTATTTTTTATTGAATTAAAAATTTCTAATTTTCACAAAATAATTTCTGTAGGATTATTCTCATTACTTTTGTTGAATAGTAGTTTTCTACAATTTTTATTTGCTACCTCACTAATGTCAGAAGGGTTAGTTAGTTTGCTTACAGCGATATTAATTATTTCTACTATTAATGTTGCAAATAATCCTAAAGGTAATGACTACATAATATTTTTGTTATTAGGAATAATGTATTTTTCAAAACAATTTAATAGTACGCTAGTTGTAATATTGACCCTATTTTTGTTCTTTATTAAAGGAAAAAACAAATTAATATTATTCGGACTTTCTGGGGTTGCACTTAAAGAATTGTTATATCTTTTTGTTTTTAAAGAAGTAAGCAAAGACCATCATATAAGTCAAATAGACGTTACAGATACAGTATTAGATTTAATTCTCTTTAGAGACTTGAAAATTCAAAATATACTTTCGATATTACAAAATTTGTGGATTGATAAACCTTTAGTAATTTTATTTTTTACTTTTTACTTTTCATATATTTATTCAAAAATATTTATTAAAAAATTTGAATTACAAAATGAGATATTTTTTGCTTTAATAAATTTAAATATAATTTTTGTATTCTTAATTTACATATCTGTTTGGCAGAATATGGAACTTGAATCACCTATAAGGTATTTTTTAAATAACCTCCATTTACTAATAATATCTACCTTGCTAACAATTGAAAGTGCAAAAAATAGAAGAGTATAAATTAAATCGTAAATATTAAACTTTTACAAAAAAACACATTTAATAGTTAGAATTATAAAATGATTGATATAAAAGTTTCAATACCTGGTCATGGTAACAATTTAACTTTTAATAATTTTTACAGCAAAAAGCAAAACCATAAAATTAATTATCATGTGAACTCTCAAATTTCTAAAGCAGACTTTTGGTTAGTATTGGAAGATTTAAAATATGAAACAGAAAAGTGTGAGGTTCCAAAAAATAATATCTTTTATCTAAATAATGAAACTAATTATAAGGTAAATCATTATTTTGAAAATCATACAGTAAAGTTTTTAAATCAATTTAGTAAAGGATTTGGCCCTTATGCCACCAAGCACAAGAATTATACAAGCGCACCAAGTTTTGCACCGTGGATGATTCATGCCAACCATGGGGGTGATAAAATTTTTGAAGATTCAAATTTAAATTTTGATTATTTTTCAAAATTAAATAATCTAGAAAAATCAATTGATTTAAGTGTTATTTGCTCTAACAAATCTCATACCGAAAATCATTCATTAAGACTTGAGTTTGTAAAGATTTTAAAAGATCATTTTGGAGAAAAATTACATTGGTATGGTAACGGAATAAATACGATTGAGAAAAAATCAGATATAATTTTTAAATCTAAATACCATATAGCACTTGAAAACTGCTCGAGAAGTAATTCAGTCACTGAAAAGCTGTACGATTCTTTTCTTGGACTTTCATTCCCTATTTATTATGGTGCAACAAATATAAGTGAATTATTTGATAAAGACTCTTTAATTACTATAGACATAAATGATGTAAGTAATTCAATTAGAACAATTGAATCCGTGATTAAAAGTAATCTATATCAGAAAAATTTTAATAAGATTCTTAAGTCAAAAGAACGTGTATTGACGGAATTTAATATTTATTACAGATTAAATAAAATAGTAGAAGAAAATATTTCTTTAAAGACTTCTCCACCAGAAGAAGTTACTCTTTACAGTTCTAATTATTATTGGAGTAAAACTACATCTAATAAAAAGAAAATTAAAAGAGTTCTTAAAAGAAAAATGAGACTATAAAATTTCTATTTCAGTTATGTTTTGTAAAAAATGAAATAAATGAATGTTTTAGAAATTTTAAACGATTTTTGTAATTTTTGAAGTCTGAACTAAACAGTAACTTTAAAAACTTATTAATTGTACTTATATTTTTTGGAAAAATTAAATGTTGCTTTTTAAAACCTAATTTTTTGTATTCTTTTTGGTAAAACTTAGAAGTTGAATAGATAAAATTTTCAACAGACCATGGCTTTCCTTTACCAAGATAGTGAAGAAAATAAACATTTTTTTCAATATGGCTATATAATGTTTCGTTTACACCACCTAAGGCATGGTAGTTTAAACTATCATTAAATTTTGTGATTTGACCATCAAAATAGATATTTAAAATATCTTGGTCAAATTCAGCCAAATCGTTGAATCTCAAGTTTAGAATTTTTGATAAATTTGATTCAACATCTTTTTTTACCCATTCATTAAAATTGATTATTAGGACTCCTGCATTAAAATAGTTATCACTTCTTAAATTCAACCTACTAAAAACATTGTTATTTTGTTCTCTTGTTCTTTCTACCCTGGCTGCTACAACACTATTTTCATAATTAATTTGTGAAAAAGTTTCGAGAAGCTTTGAGGTTGGATCGTTTACGCATATAATGTCTGCATCTAGATAAACTAAAAATTCAACACTTTTAGGCAAATATTGAGATATAAATAGCCTATAGAATGTTGCTTCAGAAACATGAGTATTGATAGGTGGAAAATTTAATTTAGATGAATCAAATTGATAACCATGAAGATTTGATAAGTTTTCATGATCACTAATTAAGTATGAAATTTGATTAAAAGATTTAATATTTTTGTGAATTATAAATATATTTGCTTTTTTGGTTACTTTATCAAGTAATGATTTAATCGATGTTAAAGCTTGATAGTTGTAATTATCATCAAAACAATAAACAAAATTTAATTCCATTACAAAATTCTACATAGTTTTTGTTATAGCTAGCTATAAAACTCTTCTAAATATTTTGTAAGTTTTTTAAGCCTTTGATTTATTGAAAAGAGTATTCTAGATAATTTACTTTTACCTTCATAATGAAACTTTGGATAGATTATAGATTCTGGTCTTAAATTTTTTACTACTGGTTGATCTATCATGTCTTCTACTATTTCATCAATTCTTTTAATTAGATTAAATCTCTCTAGGACTATTTTTCTTGCTTCAAGAAGCTTTTCGTAGTTAGCTTCATAATAGTTATTTGAAATACAATCTTTAATCACATTGATACTTCCGTTAAAATCGTGCATATTAATTCTTGCAAAACTATTACTTGGAAAATAGTCTTCTGCATTTGTAGCTCCAGAATAAATTGGATATGAATTTCCTAAATAGGAATCAAATAGCTTTTCAGTCATTGTGTTAGGTAATAAATTATTTTCAAGAACTAAGTGGTATTTATAACTTCCAATACCTTCAATCTTGTCTTCTGTCTTATTCTCATAACCATACCAATGAAGTTCGTCGCCTAATTCTCTTTTTAATTTCTTAACAAAGTCAAATCTAACTTTTTGTACCTCATTTACTACTTTATCTGTGCAGTAGACACTTAATAACTTAGTTTTTTTTGGATGATAATTTTCATAAAAATCAATATCAGATTCTTCAAACTTATTTTCAAACGGATCTCCTCTAAGCTTCCAATTACAAAATGAAGGCTTATTTATAGAATTTTTTAAATTCACAGCGGTGTGATAGTAGACAGTATGAAATTGACTAAGAAATTCTTGTTTAGACTTTAATAAGTAATAACTTGGTTCATATCTAGAATCAGAACCAAGGAAAATTATATTGTCCTTGTTTATGTTGACTTTTTCTTTTTTTGCTGAGTAAGTATTTTCTATAATAAACCAATAATCTGGTTCCTCAACCTCAGTATTGATAAAAAATTTTTTATTATTGTAAATATTGTCTTTTGAATTTGTAAAGTTATAAATAGACAGGGAATCTGATTTAAATGGAAATTTCCAACCAATACTAACTTTAACTTTTAACATTTAAATTAATCTACCAATAAATTTACTCTAATGTGCACTTATTTGTATTAAAGTAATGAAATTAAGATTAATTAAAAATTTTTATATATTATTTTTAGTACATGATGAATAATCTTAAGGAAATTGTATCTGATATTCTGCATGTATCAAAAATAACAAAAACAAAGAACAAAAAAGCCATTATTGCTGTTTCAGTACTTGTATCTCAGGTAATTGCTTTGGCTGATATAGCTATTATTTTGTTTTTTACTTCCATATTTTCAGAACTCAGCATACTTCCAGAGAAATTTGAATATTTTAATTTTTTGTTTGAAATGCAAATTCTCCTCCCTGTGCTTATTGTTTTTAGATATTACAGTCAATATTTCCAAAGTGTTCTAATAAAAAAGCTTGAATTATCGGTTGAATTGAGTTTAAAAAATTATTTACTATCTCAATTATTTGAAAATCGAAACTTTTCTACAGCCGATACTCACTATTATATAAACACTTTAGGACCACACGTTTCGTACTTTTATATAGGTATCGCTAATTTTTGTAATTTCCTTCTACAAGCCTTTGCATTTACATTTTATCTTTTTGTAACTGAGCCAAGGACAATAAGTGCTTTTTTTGTGGGAATTATTTTTTTGATATATCCAATTTATTTTCTAATAAAAAAAACAAAAGACTACCAGCATTTAATTTATGAGGCTGGCTTAGAGTCAAGCAATGACGTTCAAAGAGTTTTGGACAACGTATTTTTAATTAAACTATTAAAAAAAGAAAAAGATGAATCTAATAGGTACCTAAAAATAACTACCCGATTGTTTGATGACAATATGACAAAGCATAAATTAATAGCTCTAAATTCATATTTGGCACCTTTTACTACTGTTTTTTTAATTTCAATTATTGTAATTTTTTTCAATGATTTTTTTAATATAACATTACCGTTTATGGGTGTAACACTCAGAATGTTCCAATCTCTAGCAAGTATGTCTAACTCTGCATCACAAGTAGTAAATTCCCATGTACATCTTGACGCATTTTATCAACTAGAAAAATACAAAGTTTCTAACTTACGTGAAAATTACATAATTGCCGATGAGCCATCAAATAAAATACTCTTTGAATTAAAAGACGTAGATTTTAAATATTTGAATAGTGATCTAGAAATATTTGAAGGATTAAATTTAAATATAGAAAAAGGGTCTCACACAATAATTACTGGTACAAACGGTACTGGTAAAAGTACTTTGTTGGGTCTATTAGCTGGTGTTTTTTATCCAAATTCTGGAAAAGTTTATGCTAGGTCAGAAAAATTGGGCTTTGTTGGACCGACCCCATTAATTTTTTCGATGACATTAAGAGAAAACCTTATGTATGGTAATAAAAATTTTAAAAGCGATGAAGAAATTTTGGAAATGATACAAAAATTTTATCTGTTTGAGGATAAAGTCGAAGTTGATCTTGATATGATGGTAAACAACAAAAGTTTGTCATCTGGACAAATGCAGAAAATTGCATTTATGAGAGTACTACTTTCAGATGCAGATGTTTTATTTTTAGACGAATCCACTTCTAATTTAGACGAAGAGACAAAATCTCTTGTGTTTGATTTATTATTAAACACTAATTTAACAATTGTTAATTCAACACATGATATAGATAGTTTTAAAAACTTTACACATCACTATAAAGTTGAACTTTCTGGGGGTAAAAGATTATTAAAAAAGATTCTTTAACTTTTTAAAGTAAAATTTAATAATTTTTAATTTGCTATATATAAAATTAGATATTTTAATTTGATTCCAATATAAAAACTCTAAATAGTTTATTTCATTAATACTTTCTGAGGTTTCTTCGGTATTATTAATTTCTGTTTTAATAAGCTTATCCCAGTATTTTAAATTTAAAGCTTCGAGATTCATATCTAATTTGTTAGATTGAGTAATTAATTTTTCAATTGACAAATCATTAAAATTTTCAAACGAAATAATTGGTAAATTGTTGAATGATAATCCAACATGAGATTTTGTAATTGGAAAAGATCCACAGTAAAGTGCTTCCCAAATTCTGTGTGTATCAAAACCATTACCCCAGGGACAAAATATAAATTTATATTTATTTAAGTCACTAATGTATTCATCTATTGATAAATTGGGTTCTTTAACTACAGCCCACTCCTTATTTTTGAATATATTTTCAACATTTTCTCTTTCTTTATAATTTGTACTTTTTCTTAAGTTGACATACAATTTATTTACTTTTTCAACTTTCTCAAATTGAAATCCTACTAAATCATTAATTCTTATATTTTTTGGAGAATAATTATTGGCTAATCCAAGAGGTAATGGTATCAAACTAGCATCTTCATGAGCCACGTTGACTGCGAACCACTTTTTTACACTTTCTGGTTTATTTACAAAAACCTTTTTTGTTATTGCAAAATCAGACTGAGATGTAATTAAAGTGATTGAAGTAATTTGCTTCAATCGATTTAAATATTTGAAAAACAAACTTAGATAACTAGAGTTACAAAAAACAATGTCTCCATTTTTAATTTTTAAATTTTTAAGTTTTAATCCAGTAAATTCTGTATTTTTTGAAATAATTTTATAGTCCTGAAGATTAAATTTTGACAAGTCTTCATTAGGAACATTTATTGCAAATATAACACTAGCAATTTTAGAAAAATTTTGGCTATTTAAAAATTCATGATATTCAAAGTTTTTAAGCATAAAAATTCTACTAAGTTCAATATACAGCATCTAAACTTAAACAAAATAGTAAAAATAAAAAGTTCTAACTGAATTATTTCTTTTGATATAAAATTAAATTACAACATGAATTCAAATAAAGTAAGTGTAATCATTCCTTCTTTCAACAGGTACAATTATTTACTCAATGCAATAAACAGCATACAAAATCAAACTCATGATAATTATGAAATAATAGTTGTAAATGATGGCTCTACAGAAGATGGTTATAAATCAAGTGAATTAAAAAATATTTCTAAAGTTATTCATATTGATAGAAACAAAACGCCTAACTGGGGTGGTTCAAGACCGGCAGTTAGGAATTATGGTATTTCTCAAGCAAGCGGAGACCTGATAGCTTTTCTTGACGACGACGACTTATGGTTACCAGATAAGCTTGAACGTCAGCTTTCTGCAATGAAAGACAGAAATATTGGTTTTTCATGTACTGATGGATTTTTTGGTTACGGAGTATACGATGAAAATAAAAAATATCCTTTATACAACTCAGAACATCATTTTAAAAAAATTAAAAAAAAAGTACAGGTGGACTAAATATTTTAAAAGTAGTTCATTTCCTCAGGTTTGGGATTATAATTTTTTAAAATATCACAACTCTGTTGTTCTATCAAGTGTTATAGTAGAAAAAAACTTAATCCAACAACTAGGTGGATTTAGAGGTTTATACAGAACTCCTTATTTTGAACACACTTCTGATCATGATTGTTGGTTAGGGCTCATACAACTAAGTAACTTAGTATATGTAAATGAGCCTCTGTTTTATTATGATGCTAATCACGGAGGCGGAAAAAACTATGAAAATTGATAAATTAAAATGAAAAAAATTTTAGTAATCAATACTAAATATAAAAATTATGGTGGAGAAGATTCAAATTTTGAAGAAGAAAAAAAATTTTTAAAAAAATATTACGAAGTAGATTATTTAAATTTTGACAACTCTAAAAATTTAAATGTATATGATGCAATCAGTTTTTTTACTCTTTCAAACCTATCGTCTAATAGAGATTTGAAAGACAAATTGGATACTTTTAAACCAGATATAGTCTTCATTCATAATACATGGTTTAAGGCAAATCTAGGTATTTTTGATATTTT
>MDTG01375176.1_pt1 | contig 11023 bp, 8 predicted proteins | sample 811421 | NCBI WGS metagenome assembly MDTG01 (sample SAMN05326645, study PRJNA326480) | marine metagenome | isolation source: seawater | place: Pacific Ocean: South East | collected 2011 | reverse complement strand
GAGACCGGCTCGACGTATCGCGTCGTGATGACCCACGAGGTGCCGAGGATGGGGCGGTTGGAGGACAGCTCAAGCGGCGCTCTGTCGAGCGGCTCGGTGGCGAGCGCGTTCGCCGCGGTGAGCGTCGAGAGATCCGTCACGCCCGGGTCGAGGCTGTTGCCGCCGGGCGAGTAGCCGACGAGCCAGTCTTCGGGGTTGCCTACGTTGAGCAGCGCGTCAAATTCGATCGACCAGTCACCGGTGGAGGTCTCCCAACGAAACTGGAACGTGTTCGGCTGATTGGTTCCCCACCCGCTGACGTCCATGTAGGTGACGACGACTTCGGTCCCGATCTCTTCGTAGTAAACCTCACCCGCGCCGCCGCCCGTAGAGGAGTGCAGGTCCGTCCAGGCGTAGAGCCCTTCGAATGGCTGCGTCAGGAAGGCGTTGACGTCGGGTGAATAGCCCGCGGTGTTGACCCCGCCGCGCGCGATGTTGCCGTTGGATCCGACGCAGATCCCCAACGTGCCGGGGATCGGCAGGAACGCCGTGTCGAGGAAGTCGTCGTCACCGAGCGGCATCGCCTGGGCGTTAGGTCCCTGGGTGATGTTGCCTGCGCTCGGCGTTACCTGGACGAGGTAGCCAGAGCCCGTGTTGGTGCCGGAGATCGTGGAGCCTGCTAGGTCCATCGCGGCGCTCGGGATTACCTCGTAAAGCGACGCGAAGCCGGAGTCGCCGCAGCCGCTCCCGTAAGAGCTGACGTCGGCGAACGAGCACGGGGTCGCCTGCGTGTCGCCGACGTTATAGAAGATGTTCCCGTTCCAGACGCGGGGCGCGAAGTTGTTGACGAACGGGTAGGAGTGCCCGCTGCCCTCGTAGAACTCCAGGTCGGCGTTGGCCGCGAAGACTGCGCCTTGGACCGTGCCGTTGGTGTAGGCGACGATGTTCGTGTCCGCGTGGGTGACGTAGAACGATCGCACCGTGCCCTGCGCAATGAAGGTGTTGACGCAGATCGGCAGCGGAGTTGGGACTCCAGCGCCGTTGCACTGAATCCCTGCAGCGGCGCCCACAAGGGTCCAGGCCGCAGGGTTGTTCTCGTTGCCGGCGTAGCTCCCAGCGATGGTGTAGATCTCAAAGTCTCCGGTCGTAGCGCTCTGTGAGTTGACCTCGAACGCCGTGACCGTGACGCCTGCTGGGTTCAAAGCCCGGACTTCGAACATGTTGCCGCTCTGCCCGTTGCCGCCTGTGAAAGTCGTTGTGAGCGGAGACTGCGCCGCTATGGATGCGGCGGCGGCGACGAGGATCGAAAGAATGCGCATAGACGTCGTGCCTCTCGGGAGAGTCGGCGAGTCAGCGGGCGTGGTCTCACTGCCGAGCCATAGCAAAACCTACCATTGAATGCTCGTCGAGAGGCTCCTGCGGGCAGGTGGGCGCGTCCTGACTGCGCTAGATTGCCTGCGTTCGCCGGCGCGAGGCCGCGACCATGTCGTTGAACGCGCCGTGCCAAGGCTGTGACAGGGAAGACGGCGCGGCGTCATATCGCCGCGCTATCTGGGCGCGCCGACGAGTCCCGATTCGATCGCAGGGAGCATGGTCAGGACGACATCGGCAGTCGTCTGCAGGCTCGCGGGCGCCATGACCTCCAAGGTGTCGCGCGCCGTGTGCCAATACGGATTCTGTTTGAGGTCGATCAGGTCGACGGCTGGGATGCCTGCTTCGAGGAAGGGAACGTGGTCGTCTGTCGCCGCTTCGGCTACCTGGAAGAAGCTCTCTTCGTGGCCTGTCGCGACCGCCGCGGACCAGCAGATGCGGCGGAGCTGCGGTGACGAGTAGAGCTCTTCTTGGATTTGCATGTCGGCGCGCCCGACCATGTCTAACAAGATCACGGCTGCGATCGGCGCGGCCGCGCCGGAGCGTCGCGCGTCCACGTCCCTGCGCACGAATCGCTTGCTGCCGAACAAGGCTCGGTCCACGTTCCAATCAAAGTCTAGGCTCTCTTCGCCGTCGAAGAACACTAGCTGAATGGTCGCCTCGTTGTCGCGCTTTGCGAGCAGCGGCGCGATCGCCAGCAACAGGCCGACACCGCTCGCGCCGTCGTTCGCGCCGATGAAATGAAAGTTGTGCGCGTCGACGGGGTGGCCTGTCGTGCATTTGGTGTCGTGATGGCAAGCGAGGACTACCCGCTCTGGTCGCCGCCCAGGGATCGTGGCGATGACGTTGCTGAACGTGATCAGCTCCCGTCGATCCGTCCAGGTGTCGCGCTCGGTGGACACGCCGGATCGCTCTAGCTCGTCGACGATGTAGTCGAGCTGCTGAGACCAGCCTGGCCGACCAAAGTAGCGAGGGCCGAACGCGACGAGCGCGCGGCAGTGGTCCATCGCGCGGTCGCCGACTCCGTCGGGAGCAGGTGACGCGGCCAGCGCCAGCGCGTCCTCGCGGTCGATGGGGCGGCCTTGTCCGAGCGCGCGACCGCCGCTGCGATTTGCTGGCGACTTGGCGGCGAGCATCAGGGCCAGCGCGGCCCCGCACGCGAGCCCCAGGAGCACGAGCAGTCGTTTGAGGAGGTGGGACACGGGGCGCCGAGTGTCGCACCAGGTGTGCACGCGGGCCAGCGCGTCGTTGCGAGTCGGCGGCCTGCGCGACCGCGTCAGCGCGCGCGGCGAGCGCAGGATTTCGACCCGGCCATCGCGGCGATCGCCTCGCGGAGCGGCTACGATAAGCGACGCGCCTGTCGGCGCGAACGAGACGTCCATGACCCAAACTCTCCTCGCAATCTGTTTCCTCGGCGGTGCGCTCCTATGCCAAGGGGGCGCCCCGAGCGCTCCGAAGCCCGCGGCGCCTTCCGAGACGAGTGAGCAAGGCCCCAAGACGCCAAAGCCTCCAGAGGCGCCGAAGGAGCAAGACCCGGCGAAACGGGATCTGCCGAAGAAGGGCGCCCCGAAGAAGGATGTGCCGAAGAAGGATGTGCCGAAGGAGGATGCGCCGAAGGAGGATGCGCCGAAGAAGGAAGCGCCGCAGAAGGAGCCCGAGGTCGAGCGTCCGGCCGAAGACGCGCCGATGCCCACGGGCACGGACCCTGCGGACATCGCCGCGATGCGGAGCGCTGAGCAGATGCTGCAGGTCGAGAAGCGACTGCAGCAAGAGATCAAGGCGGGCAAGATCACGGGGTTGGACAAAATCTTGCCGTTCGACGAGTTGACCTCCTGGCCGTACGAAGACGGCCTGAAGGGGATGCCCAAGCGGGTCAAGGCGCTCTCGGGGAAGAAGGTCCTGATGACGGGCTTTATGCTCCCGATCGACGAAGTTCAGAACATCAAGGAGTTCCTGCTCGTCGAGTCGCTGTGGTCCTGCTGCTACGGCCAGCCGCCGGACATCCACGGCATCGTGCGCGTGGTCATGCCCAAGAAGAAGACGACGGATTACTTCTTCGACCCGCTGAAGATCATCGGCACGTTCAAAGTCGAGTCGACCGTGATGGACGGTTACTGCGTCGACATCTATCAGCTGCACGTCGAGAGCCTAGAAGCCATCCGGTTTAAGTAGCTCGCCGCGCAGCGGCGAGCGGCGCGCCAGTGCCGCGCAGCGGCACGTAGCCGCGCCCAGCGAGCTCGCCGCGCAGCGGCGAGCGGCCGTCCGCGCCGCTGCGCCCACCTACGCTGCGCTACGCTCGCTCTCGACGGCGGCCAACAGCGTGCAGCAGCCGCCGACCCCGTGGTCGCGCACGCTATCGGATCCACCGATCCACGGCCCGCTCATGGACGTCCACCGACGCTCCCGACCGCACGTCCACCGACGCTCCACACCGCGCGTCCACCGACGCGTTTGAGCGCGCGCATCCAACGCGCGAAAAAAATGCCGGGGGGAAACTTCGGGAAAAAGGGGAAGAAGGAGAGTCAAGTTTTTACGTCCACTAGGAACAACCCCCGGCGAGGCGCTTGCTTGTGCCCGCTCGCTCGATGTCTCTGCGAGCGAAGCACGTTATGTCGCGGTGTCCTTCTATGGCTACGTCTTTTGCTTGGTCGTAAAGACGCGCCATAAGCAGAATATCCCATGCAGCGTCGATAGCAAGCCGCAGCAATCCGACAAAGGTGACGCTGCCTAGTCCGCTAGCGACGCCGTCGGATCCTGAGGCCGAACGGCAGCGGCTGCAGTCGGCACCCAGCCGGCACCAAGGTCGTCCCCGTGGCTTCTTCGATGACTGCGGGGCCTTCGACGTCACCTGGAAGATCGCCGCGGCTATATACCGGTATCTTCGTATTGCCCAAGGGGACGCGTCGGTGATGAAGCGGCCTCTCCGACGCTGTCTGTAGCGAGCGGGGCAGCGGTCGAGCGGGGGTCTCGCTGCGAGCGCGGAGTTCTACGACCTCGATCGCTGCATCCGTTCGGAAGCCGAACCTGCGCTCGTGTTCGCGTCCGAACGACGCGGCCAGCCCGCGCCTAAGCGGCAGACACAGGCACGCGCCTTGCCCCTGATAGCGCACCATGACATCGACGCGGCGTCGCCGCGCGGGCGACGTGAGCGCCTCTCTGGTCTGTTGGAGCAGCTGGGCGCCTCGTTCGATCAGCTCTAACAAGCTCCGCTCGCTCAACACCTGGTGGACGGCCTCGGCGGTCTCCGCGGCTTCTCCGGCGAGCGCGAGACCGAGCGCGGAGAACGCCCCGGGGTGCGGTGGGATGAAGGCCTCAGGCATGCCGAGCCGATCCATGAGCGACGCGGCGTGGAGTCCACCGGCGCCGCCGTAGGCGACCAGTGGCACGCTGGCTGGATCTACCGCTCGCTCGGCCGTGATCACCATGACCGCGCGCGCCATCGCGGCGTCGGCGATCGTCAGGATGCCTGCCGCCGTCGCGCGCGGTGTTAATCCCAAGCGCTTCGCGAGCCGCTCGATCGCGCGGACCGCGGCGCGCACGTCGATGGGGAAGGCGCCGTCGAGCAGCGTCTCGGGCCCCAGGTGCCCGAGCGCGACGTGCGCGTCCGTGACCGTCGGCTCTTGGCCCTTGCCGTAGCACGCGGGTCCAGGGTCCGCGCCGGCGCTCTGCGGGCCTACTCGCAGCGCGCCGCCTGCGTCGACGTATGCGATGCTGCCGCCGCCCGCGGCGACGGTGTGGATCGGCACCGTGGGGAGCGGCAACGGCAGGCCGGCGATCTCGCCGTCAGGGGACAACGAAGGCCGATCTTCGACGAGGCAGACATCCGCCGAGGTGCCGCCCATGTCAAAGGCCGCGCAGCGCGGGAGCCGGAGGCGCCTCGCGACCTCCAGCGTGGCGAGCACGCCGCCAGCGGGACCCGAGAACATCGCCCGCGCTGGGAAGACGGCGGCTTCGCTTGGCGGCAGGATCCCGAGGCTCGAGCGGAGCAGGCGGAGCGCGCCGTTGCCTATACCCGCTGCGATGCGGCGGGTGTAGCTGCCCATCGCCGGCGTCACGGCCGCGTTCAGGATGGCCGCAGAGAACCGCTCGAACTCGCCGGTCGCTGCCAACAGGTCGGCGCTGCACGTGACCGGCAGCTCAGGCAGCGCGCGCTGGATCGCGTCGCGCAGCCGACGCTCGTCCTGGGGCGCAGCGGGCGCGTGGAGCAGGCCGATGGCCACCGCTTCGGGGCGGAGGCGACGCACGTCCGCGACGACCGCGCCGATCGCGGCTTGGCTGAGCGGGGTGACTTGTTCTCCGTCTGGGCCGCGCCGACAGCGCGCGCCGATGCGCAGCCGGCGCGGGACCGGCGGAACGGGCCTCGTCGGATCGAGCGCATACAGCGACGTGCGCTGCTGACGGCCGATCTCGATCAGGTCCTCGAAGCCTTCATTGGTGACGAAGGCGGTGCGGGCGAGGCGCCCGGTTAACGCTGCGTTCAGCCCGACGGTCGTGCCGTGGACGAGGTCGACCGCTTCGTCAGCTGTGCGCCGAACCGCGGCGAGGCCGCTGAGGACCGCTTGCGACGGGTCGGCAGGCGTCGACCGGAGCTTGTGCACCGTCGCGCGTCCCCGATGCAGCCGGACCACGTCGGTGAAGGTGCCGCCAGTGTCGATGCCGATGCGCGTTGCCAAGGCTCATGACGTTACTGTCGACGACGTAGCCAGGCGAGACGTTGGCGTCGGACGGCCTGCATCGCGTAGCCTCTAGCCCGATGCTGTCGGTCTCCGGCCACTATCCGATCGAAGTCTGCGTCCCGGCGTCTTTCTGCCTGGGCGCGATCCCGTTTGCCTGGCTGATCGTACGCCTGTGCAAAGGCGTCGACGTACGTTCCTTCGGCAGCGGAAACGTCGGCGCGACGAACGCGAGCCGCGCCTTCGACGGCAAGGTCGCGCGCATCGGCGCCTTCGCGGCGGTCTACCTGCTGGACGCCGGCAAGGGGGTCGCGGCGGCGTACCTGGGGTCCACCGCGGACCTGCTGGCCGGGGTCTTGTGCGGCGCCGCCGCCATCCTCGGCCACTGCTTCACGCCGTTGCTCGGCGGCAGAGGCGGCAAGGGGGTCGCGACGGCGACCGGCGCGCTGCTCGTGCTCGACTGGCGCGTGACGGCGATCGCGCTGGGGGTGTTCTTCGTGGTCCGTCAGGTCACCGGCAAGGTGTTCTTCGGCAGCCTCGGCTTGGGGATCGGGCTGGCGTCGAGCGCGGTCCTGTTGGACGCTTCTCAGGCGTTCGCAGAGCGGCTGCCGCTGACCGTGTTGACCGCGGCCCTCGCGGCGTTCCTCTTTTGGACCCACCGCAGCAACCTGCAGCAGTTCTTCGCAGCGAGGCAATCATGAGAATCGCGGTCCTTGGAAACGGCGGCTTCGGCACCGCCATGGCGTTGACGCTGGAGCGCGCCGGTCACGACGTGTCCCTGTGGGGCCACGACGCCGCCTACACCGCGCAGATCGCCGCGTCACGGGAGAACCCGCGCTACCTCGCGGGCGTGAAGTTGCCGCAGCCGATCCAGGTCGGTCACGACGCGGCGGCGGCGCTCGACGGCGCCGGCGCGGTCCTGGTCGCGGTGCCCACGCAGCACGTGCGCGCGGTCGTCGCTGGCATGGCCGAACGGCTCGGCGGGGAGGCGCCGGTGGTGTCGCTCGCCAAAGGGCTCGAGCAGTCGACCGGCAAGCGGCCTTCGGAGATCCTCGCGGAGGTCCTCGGGTCTCCCGAGCGCGTCTACGTGCTCAGCGGACCGAGCCACGCCGAGGAGATCGCGCACGGGCAGCCGACGACCGTGGTCGTCGCCGGCGCCGAAGGCGACCGTCTCTGCGCGCTGCAGGGCGCGCTGCAGACCGACCGCTTCCGCGTCTACCGCAACGGCGACTTGCTCGGCGTCGAGCTGTGCGGCGCGCTCAAGAACGTCATGGCGCTCGCCGCGGGCATCGCGGACGGCCTCGGCTACGGCGACAACGCCAAGGCGGCGATCCTGTCGCGCGGCATCGTGGAGATGCAGCGCTACGGGCTCGCCTGCGGCGCAGATCCACAGACGTTCTTCGGCCTCGCCGGCGTCGGCGACCTCGCGGTGACCGCGTTCAGCAAGCACGGCCGCAACCGGGCGTTCGGCGAGCGCATCGGCCGCGGCGAGACCCTAGAGCAGGCGCTCGCGTCGTCACCTAAGGTCGCCGAGGGCGTCTGGACGGCCAAGGTCGTCGGCGCGGCGAGCCGAGCGCGCGGCGTCGAGATGCCGATCGCCGACGCCGTCACCAAGGTGCTCTACGAGGGCCTCCCGCCCGCGCAGGCCGTGCGCGCGTTGATGGAGCGCGACCCAAAGGCCGAGGGCGCTTCGACCAGCAGCTAGCCTTGGCGCTGGGGCCCGCAGGACAGCTACGATGCGGGCGATGAAGACCGCACTCTCTGCGCTCGTAACCCTGCTCGTGACGACCGTCGCGTCGGCTCAGCAGGCGCTGCAGCCGATCGACATGTTCCGGCTCGACTATTTCATGACGATGGGCGCCGAAGATCCCGTCGCGTGGTTGGACGGTCAGCACTACTTGGTCTTCGACGCGGGCAAACAGCCGCGGGGCCCCTCCAGCTGGTACCGGGTGGTCGCCCGCACCGGCGCGCGCAGCGAACACGTCGATAAAATGTCGTTGGTGCGCAGCCTCAACGCCGACGAGGCCGCCGGCGCGATCGAGGACGCCGCCAACTGGACCTGGGCCGAGGACCACGCGCGCTTCGTCGTCAACGTCGGCGGCGACCTGTTCGCCGCTGGCCTAGACGGCGAGGCGACGAGGCTCACGAACACGCCTGAGGTCGAAGAGGTCGGCGTGCGCTTCTCGCCAGACGGCGAGACCGTCGCTTTCATCGCGGACTACAACCTCCACGTCGTGCCGGCGGACGGCGGCGACGTGCGCGCGCTGACGACCGCGGGTCACAGCGACCTTTTCTACGGCCGCCTCGACTGGGTCTATCAAGAAGAGCTCTACGGCCGCGGCAACTTCCAGGGTTACTGGTGGTCGCCGGACAGCCAGCGCATCGCGCTGCTCAAGCTCGACGAGTCGCCGGTCGAGGAGTTCGTGCTCGTCAGCGACGTGCCCGCGCGGCCTGAGGTCGAGCGCACCAACTACCCCAAGGTGGGCGAGCCCAACCCGGTCGTCGAGATCGGCGCGATCGACGTGGCCAGCGGCGAGGCCAAGTGGTTCGACGTGTCGGACTACCCGGCCGAAGACCGCTTGGTGGTGCGCGTGACGTGGACGCCCGACTCCGCGGAGGTGTTCTTCCAGGTGCAGAACCGCGAACAGACCTGGCTGGACATGCGCGCAGGCGACGTCGCGTCTGGTGGGTCGCGCCTGGTCTGGCGCGAGACCAGCGACTGTTGGGTCGAGGCGGGGCCCGAGCCGGTCTGGGTCCAGGACGGCGCGGCGTTCCTCTGGCTGAGCGAGCGCGACGGCTACAAGCACATCTACCGCTTCGGTCGCTCGGGCGAGCCGCAGGGGCGCCTGACCCAGGGCGCTTGGCAAGTCAAAGAGCTGGTGTCGGTCGACGAGCGCGCGGGCTGCGCCTACGTGCTCTCCGACCAGGACTCCAAGATCCAGACGCACCTCTACCGCGTGCCGCTGGCTGGGGGAGAGCTGCAGCGCATCACGAAGGGGCGCGGCACCCACGACGTCGACATGGCGCCCGACCACGAGTCGTTCGTGACGCATTGGAGCGACGCCGAGACGCCCGGCTGCGTCTCTTTGCGCGACCTCGACGGCGACGAGCTGCGCGCGATCGCGACGTCGAAGCCGCAGATGATGACCCGCTTCGGCGTGCAGTTCCCCGAGTTCTTCCAGGTTGAGACGCGCGACGGTTTCGAGATGGAGGCGATGCTGATCAAGCCCGCGGACTACGACGCGTCCAAGCAGTATCCTGTGGTGCAGTTCACCTACTCGGGGCCGCACGCGCCCCGCGTGCGGGATCGCTGGGGCGGCCGCGACTTCCTCTGGCACAACCTGCTCGCGCAGCAGGGCTACGTGGTGTTCTGCTGCGACAACCGCTCGGCGAGCGGCAAGGGCCGCACGTTCGCCAAGGCCTGCTGGCGAAAGCTCGGGCAGAGCGAGCTCCAAGACCTCTCGGACGGGGTCGACTGGCTGATCGAGCAGGGCGTCGCCGAACCGGGCCGCGTCGCGATCTGGGGCTGGAGCTACGGCGGCTACCAGACGCTCTACAACCTGACCCACAGCAAGAAGTGGGCGGCGGGCGTGGCGGTCAATCCGGTGACCGACTGGCGCCTCTACGACACGATCTACACCGAGCGCTACGGCGGCCTGCCGTCGAACAACGCCGCAGGCTACGAGCGGGGCAGCGTCACCAATGCAGCCAAGGACCTGCACGGCCACCTGATGCTGGTCGCCGGCGCCATGGACGACAACGTGCACATGCAGAACAGCTTTCAGTTCTTGCACGCGATGCAGCAGGCGCAGAAAGACTGCGACTTCATGGTCTACCCGCGCGTGCGGCACGGGATCGGCGACCTGCAGCAGCAGGTCCACCTGTTCACGCGCTTTCGGAAGTTCTTGAAGGAGCACCTGTAGGTGGTCGAGGCCTACGCGGGTCCGCTGTCGCGCTGGTTTGGTGGCGGCGACGAGCAAGAGGCGGCGAGGCTGCGCGCGGGCGTCGAGCAGTGGCGTGAAGACCTGCGCAGCAGCGTCGCCGAGAAGGTCGGCGAGCAGCTGATCTGGGACGAGGCGAGCGGGTGCGACGCCCGCTTCGACCTGGACCTCGCGGGCTGGATGGGCTTGAGGTTGTTCGCGTTCTACGCGGAGCGCAGCGACCTGGAGTGGCCGGACACCGTGCCGCCGTTGCTGGAGCTCGACCAGGAGTGGCGCAAGGCGTCCGATCAGCAGTTCGGCAAATCGCACTACGGACAGATCCTGGCGTGCGACATGTGGCTGCCGGGCGAGTTCCCGGTGACGGTGCGCGCGCCACGCCCCGACGGGGAGGCCGCCGAGATCGGTTCGCTGAAGGTGCTCAGCGACCAGCTGCTGTGGCTGAATCAGCGCACCTTCCAGGCCGACCAAGAGCTGATCGTGGAGTGGCAGGGCCAGCCAGCGCCGCTCGGGGCGCCGCTGCTGGAGGCTGCGCGCCGCGGCTACGCGATGATCGCGGCGGCGTGCGCGCGCGCGATCGACGAGCGGGTGCCGCTCGTCGTCCAGGCCGTGTGAGCGAGCGTCCGGGCGGCTACCCTGGTCGCATGCGTCTCTCGTCGGCTGCTGTCACCCTCGCGCTCTCAAGCGTCGTCTGCGGGCAGGGCGACGACGCCCGCGCGCGTCCTCCGCACATCGTGGTCGTGCTGGCCGACGACATGGGCTACGGCGACCCTTCGTTCGGGCGCGCCGACGCGCAGGTCACCACGCCCAACATCGACCGGCTCGCGCGCGAGGGGCTGCGCTTTACGGACGCGCACGCGTCGGGCGCGTGGTGCGTGCCGTCGCGGTATGGCCTGTTGACGGGTCGATACGCGGCGCGCCGCACCAGGCTGCGCCCCGCCCAGGAGGCGGTCATTGAGGCCGACGTCGCGACGTTGCCGGGCGCGCTGCGCGACCTGGGCTACCGGACCGCGATGGTCGGTAAGTGGCACCTCGGCTTCGACGACGGCCAAGCGCTCGACT
>MDTG01261324.1_pt1 | contig 11023 bp, 12 predicted proteins | sample 811421 | NCBI WGS metagenome assembly MDTG01 (sample SAMN05326645, study PRJNA326480) | marine metagenome | isolation source: seawater | place: Pacific Ocean: South East | collected 2011 | reverse complement strand
CAAGTCTCTGCTGGCGCTCGTGAGCCTCCAGAAGGCCTTCGGGGACACGTCCGACATGCAGGGTGCCCTTGTGCATGCCCTTCAGGCGCCGCCCGATGTCATCCTCAAAGGTCCGGTAGCACTCGCTGCATCCGAGTCGCCCGACCTGCTGAAATTTGTTGAAGGTAAATCCACAGACCGGGCAGGGAGTTCCGTCGTCGGGTATCGATACAAGTTGACCCTTCTCGACCGCTGCTCCCCCTCCGAGGATCGAGTCAGCGAGAGAAAACTCTGTCGGATCCGTAACCCCCTTTTCCTCAGCACACTCCTCACAAAGGCACATCTTCTTCATCTCCCCTTCCACCAGCTGGGTTAGGAAAACGGTGGCCTTTTTGTTGCAGAAATCGCACTCCATCCACGGGAAGCTTACTGCAGCTCCCTGCGAATTCGAAATAAAAAGCAAGTTTTACTCCTCCCCTACAGGGGTGCCCGAATTGCGCACAAGAGAGCGAAAAGCCTTGATAAACTGAGCAGTTACCGGCCCCGGAGCACCGTCTCCGATTGGCCGGTGGTCCAGTTCCACCGCCGGGATCACCTCTGCCGCAGTCCCTGTCAGAAAACACTCATCTGCCGTCATGATGTCAAAGCGCGTCATGGTCTGCTCCTTGATTGTCACTCCCAGTCCGGCCGCAAGCTCAAAAATAACCCCCCGGGTGATCCCATCCAAGCCCCCATCTGAAACTGGTGGCGTAACAACGATCCCGTTCTTGACGATAAAGATGTTGTCTCCCGTACACTCCGCCACATAGCCCTGCTCATTGAGCATGAGACCTTCCCGCCCGCCTCCCCTGGCGGCCTCCACCTTGGCCATCACGTTGTTCAGGTAATTCAACGATTTTACCTGCGGACTGAGGGAACTGTGAGTCGGGCGCCGGGTCGCGCAGGTAACCACTTTCAGGCCCACCTCGTAGTCCGACTGGGGGTAGAGCTGGATATCCGCTGCTATGATAATCATGGAGGGGCGCTTGCAACTGTCCGGGCTGAGCCCCAGCGATCCAACGCCCCGGGTCACCAGCAGGCGGATATACCCGTCTGCCAGTTTATTGGCTCGAATCGTCTCCAGGGTGGCGGCAGTTACTTCCTCTCGTGACCACGGAAGTTCCAGCATGATGGCCTTCGACGAAGCAAATAGACGCTCCACGTGTTCGGCGAGGCGAAAGACCCGCCCACCGTAAAAACGAATCCCCTCAAAAACTCCGTCTCCGTAGAGCAAGCCATGATCAAAGACAGAAACTTTCGCTTCCCCTTCGTCCACGAGTGATCCATCGAGCCAGATTTTGAGCGCCATAGATTCTGGGGGGCAACTGTGGATGCTCTGCTACGGATTGCAATCAATACTCACTTTCAGCGACCTAGTCCGAAGGGGAATCCCTGACCACGATAAGGCCATCCCTGATTTCCAGAGTCCGGTCCCCCGACCGAGCGAGATTCCGGTCATGAGTTACCACCACCAGGGTCGTCTGTAACTTCTCAACGAAATCGAGGAGAAGCTTCATCACCTCGGAGCCATTACGGGAATCTAGGTTCCCGGTCGGCTCGTCCGCGAAGACAATGGCCGGGTCATTCACAAGCGCGCGAGCAATCGCCACCCGCTGCTGCTCTCCTCCACTCAGTTCTGCCGGCAAATGGTGAACCCGCTCCCCCAGTCCCACCGCTTCCAGCAGCTCCGTTGCTCGTGCTCGTTCCTTGTGCGCCCTGATAAGACCGGGAATCATGACGTTCTCGAGTGCCGTCAGCTCAGGAAGCAGGTAGTAGTTCTGGAAGATGTATCCCATTTTCCCGTTGCGCAGCTGGCTCTGTTCCCTGCGAGACAGCTCATAAAGATCTTCCCCGGCTATCTGCACCCGTCCCTGGTGCGGCCTCTCCAGTCCAGCAAGGGTGTAAAGCAGCGTAGTTTTCCCCGCCCCACTGGCGCCGCACAGGAACACCCGCTCACCCTGCATGATTTTCAGATCAATCCCACGTAGCACTTCGACCCGCTTGTTCCCAAGCTTGTAAGTGCGATGCACGTCCTGCGCTACGATCAATGGCTGCTCGGGCATAGGCGATGCACTAGGACGGGTGGCCCCGCATTTCCAGCGTTATTCACGGCCGATCACAATTATTTTGGATAAGTTAATATAAACTGCTATCCTGTAGACTCATGCCTCGCCAGTCATCCTGCCCCAGAGACAACCGCCGATATCCGGCCGGGCACCACGTCCGGGCCCGCACCACCGGGCTGCGTATTGTCAATCGGGCGGCCTTTCTTGTTCTACTGCTGACTGCCTGCGTGGCAATGGTTGTCCTTTCCGTTCCCCAGCTGCGAAAATTACGAACGCTGGAAGGAGAGCTCAGCAGGGCCAGCGCGAAGGAGAATCACGTAAGAGCTTACAAGAGCCAGAAGACCCGCGAGCTCAGTGCCCTGCGAGACGACCCGGCTTACCTCGAACTGGTCGCCCGCGACCGACTCGATCTCTATCGGCGCGGAGAACGCATCTACCGTATCGCGAGGTAGCAGCTCGCCGGCTCCTCCCGTTGGCGGTCACACCCCGACCTTCAGCTTCCCGCCGTAGACCGCATCATCTCCGAGGGCCTCCTCGATACGTAAGAGCTGATTGTATTTCGCGATCCGGTCGGAACGGCTCATGGAGCCTGTCTTGATTTGCCCAGCATTCGTGCCAACGGCGATATGGGCAATGGTGGAATCCTCAGTCTCCCCCGAGCGGTGCGAGATGACCGAGGTATAACTGTTCTGGGTGGCTAGCTCAACCGCATCAAGGGTCTCCGTGAGCGACCCAATTTGGTTTACCTTCACAAGGATGGAATTAGCTACTCCCAGATGGATGCCTTTGGCCAGGAACTCAACGTTGGTTACAAAGAGGTCGTCTCCTACCAGTTGGGTGGTGGCACCTATCTTTTCGGTGAGCGCCTTCCATCCATCCCAGTCGTTCTCGTCACAGCCGTCTTCAATAGAGATGATGGGGTAATTCGCCTGTAGCGCGGCATAGTAATCCACCAATTCCTCGGAAGATTTTTCTGATCCGTCCGATTTGGAGAACACATACTTCTGCTTCTCCTTGTCAAAGAACTCCGAGGAAGCCACATCGAGGGCTATGCAGATGTCATCGCCCATCCGGAATCCCGCCGCCTCCACCGCCTGAGCAATCACTGCGAGTGCGTCGTCGGCACTGTCCAGAGCGGGAGCAAATCCACCCTCGTCGCCCACCGCGGTAGACAGATTACGGTCGTGCAGGACTTTTTTCAGCGAATGGAACACTTCTGCCCCATAACGGAGGGACTCCCGGAAAGTAGGAGCCCCGACTGGCATGATCATGAATTCCTGGAAATCGATCGGAGCATCTGAGTGCGCTCCCCCATTCAGAATGTTCATCATCGGCACGGGTAGCACCTTCGAATTTGGCCCCCCGAGATACTGAAAAAGAGGCAGCCCGACCTGGGCGGCCGCAGCCTTGGCAACCGCCATGGAGACGCCCAGGATGGCATTCGCTCCAAGGTTTTTCTTATTGCCGCTACCATCCAAGGCCAGCATCGCGGCATCCACCCCCGACTGATTTGTCCCATCCATCCCAAGCAAGGCTGGCGCAATCTTCTGGTTAACATTATCAACCGCACCCAGAACACCCTTGCCGAGGTAGCGCTCCGGATCACTGTCTCGCAATTCCCAGGCTTCGTGCTCTCCAGTACTGGCTCCGCTCGGGACCCCCGCGCGGCCAAATCCTCCCCCCTGAAGCTTTACATCTACTTCCACGGTAGGATTACCCCGCGAATCGATGATTTCTCGGCCGCGCACTTCGGTAATGGTTGTATCGGACATGGTGTGTTTTAGGGAAAATAGATGAGAACCGACGTTCTCGAGCGACCTCACTTCCAAGCCGTGATCTCAGCAATCTCGTAGGTACGCTCTTCCTCCGATTCAAGGTCCCGGAATTCCACGGTGTCTCCCACCTCCTGGCCGATCAGGGCCTGACCGATCTCGGACATGTAGGAAACTATTCTTTTATCGGGATCGCTATCCCAGGCACCAAGGATGGTATATTGCTCGGTCGCACTCTCGTGACGCAGCTTCACCACCGTGCCGATGTTAACCGCCGAGGTATCCGCCCCGGTAAGATCGGACCCCTGCGCATTATCAAGGTCCTTTTCGAGCTCCATCTTGCGCCGGTTGAGAACAGCCTGCATCTGTTTGGCAGCCTTATATTCAAAGTTCTCGCGCAGGTCGCCATAAGAACGTGCGATCGCGATCTCCTTGATATTGCCCGGTATGCGCTTGTTGACGAGATCCTCATATTCCTCCTTCCGCTTCTCGAGGCTATTCCACGAGACAACCAGGGTCTCCCTTTTGGAAGTAGCATCACCAGTCACCAGTTCCTGGGCCTCGGGATGGGCCTTGATGACCCGGGCCATCAGGGACTTCCGGTCCAGCTCTGCGAAGGCGGGACTTTGCAATAGCTTACGAGCAAAATTGCGCACTTCGTTCATGTCCACGCTTTCGAGAAGATCTGCGATCAGCTCGCGATCCTCCATGAGCAGGTTCTGTAGCCGCAAGGTCTTACGGGGCCCTTCATCCGTGCTATCCTGCTCCACCACCGAAAGGATGGCTGAACCAACCTCGTGACTGAAAACCGCCGCAGCGGCCTTCTTCCGCTCCCTGCAGATCCATGCCAGCGCATCCGGACCAAGGGCGTGCCTGGAGAGGGCCCGCCGAATGTGATCGAGCAGAATATCCATCTCACCCCGATCCGCGAACATCTTGGCGATCTCCCCAACACCGCGGCTTCCCACCCGGTCGAACACATTCAGGACCTTGCCAACCCACTCTTCCCCAAATGCCTCCGGAAAGGCCTCATAAATCCGCCGCTGGCGGGCGGCTGCGAGCCCAACCATTTCCGGGGCGATTTGAACCGTGGCGCTGGCGAGGACATCCTGCAGTCGCAAGGCGTTGTCCGGAAGCTGGGTTTCCTTCAGCGCGTCGATCAATTCGTCCCTGCCCGCAAGGAGGTCGAGGGTGTCGCCCAAGTGTAGCTTGATTCCCTTTCGACTCACCAACTCGACCTTGGAGAGGATCTCCTCCGCGACTCCTTCTGCTTCGAGGCCCTTGGCCTGCTTCCGCAGGTCATCGAGGACTTTCGCCTTCTCCCGCAGGTTGTTGGACGCCTCGAAGTCCGCGAGGAGGGTCTGCACCGGACTTAAATCAGTATCACGGAGCACCAGATGTTCGTTCCGCTTGCTTGGCACCACTACACGATGAGTTTCCCGCATGGCCTTCTTGGCCCGGTCCCACCACTTCTTGTAGTTTTCTTCTGGAACGACGCTTCCACAAAGCTCCCGGTCGATTTGATCAGGGCTCATGGAACCTCCATGGGCTTCCAGCGTCTGGATCACAACCGCGGCCGGGTCTGTCTGGGCCTCCTCTCGAAGCTCCTCGATCTTATCGATCTTCTGGGCGCGAAAATCCTGCTCCTCCAGCGGCTCGGTTTTTTCCAAAGCCAGCTTCAGCCCCATCAACCGGCCTGGCTCCCTCTCAAAATCAATCGTGACCTTCCCGGCAAAAAGGTCCCACTCCGCCACTTTCCCCGAGCCCCAGGCCTTGTGAAGACAGAAACTGCCTGGAGCCAGCTGGGAAAGGCGTTCCCCGACGGCTGGTGGAATACGTCCGGATTCCACTAATTTCGCCACATCGGGATGCATGGCGCGGACCATGGTTAGCCTAACCACAAAACGCAACGGTTTTATCAAGAATTCCGGAGTGAAATCAATTGACGGGCCTCGGATCTTTCGGTCTGCGGAGATTGCTCCGATCAGCCCCCTCGCCCGCCATGGGGCGCGCCACCCGCCGCACCCGCGCGGGCGCAGTAGCCCGAGCCCCCGCTCGCAGCTCGGCGTTGTCGAACACCCGAATGAGCGCCCGTAGCGTAGTATTTAGCTTGCCGGTCAGCTTCCCCAACCCTGGATCATCCAATCCCGAAAGGGTCCCTTCCGCGATGCTCGACCCTTGATTACCTGAATGCACCCAGTGATAAACAGGACCCTTCCGCCTCAGCCGCACGATCGAGCCGTCGCCAAGCCTGAGAGAGGCTTCCTGGCGAATACTCTGCAGGTATTGTTCAGTCATTCCCGGCAAGGGAGGCCCGGCCGTGACCCGAGTATCAGCCTGTTTGCGACCTTTGCGATGAACAGGTCGCTCGCCGAGGGTCACCTCCACCTCGTGACTCCCTCCCTCCCGCATGTAAACGAGACGCACCGTGTCCCCGACCCTATGGTGATGAAGAAGGACGAGGAACTGGGCCTCGTTTATCAGCAACTGTTCATTCAGCTTCCAGAGCACATCGTGGTCGCGGAGCCCGGCCCGCGCTGCGGGACTATCTCCAGCCACCTCCCGGACCACAAAGCCCACCCCCTTTGGGACCCCGCCGCTCCTGCCCTCCATCGCGGAGCCTGGCTTCTGGACTGAAACGCCAAGCCAAGGCCCTTTTTTCGATTGGTCGCGAGGCAGGAGAGATACGCTGCGCGAACCGAGGATGACCTTATCCCCGGCAACCTGGACAGACTCAAGCCCACCAAGCACAACGCTGGCTGTAACGGCCCAGACCACGATGACTTTTCCTCCATCCATACCTAGAAACTTGTTACCCTGCTGAGCACTTCTTCCTCGGCCCGGGAGACAACTCGAACACGCAGGCCGCTTTCGGGGTCCGTCACCATTTCCACCTTTTCCACCCTGTAGCCCCACGCGTGCATGGGCTCGTTACTCGGGGTGAGTACAATGCCTCGGTCCTCGACCATCTCACTGACAATCCTTGACTCCTCCTCAACTTGCATTCCACCCTCGGCGCCGACAGCCCCCGCAGCGACAGAAGCAGTCTCGGGGTCCTCGGATTCAGTGAGGAACAGGAGGACGGCGCCCCCTATAACCAACGCCGCAAAACCTCCGAGCCGACGCCACCCCGATCCTTTGCCCTGGAGGGGCTCAACTCCATCCACGAGGGCATCAATCTGCTCCTCCATCCGCAGACGCCCGAACTCACCCGGTCCCCTCGGAACAGCCTCTCTCAGTTGCTTTTCCAGTCTGCGAAGGGAGTCATCCATGGCGTGCTTCTTTAAGATGGGAAAGTTCTCTCTGGAGTTGTGCTAGGCCATACCGGTAGCGGGAAGCAGCAGTATTCGGGGATACCTTCAGAATGGTTGCGATCTCTCCGAAGGTCAGTCCTCCCCACACCTTCATCACAATCACTTCGCGAAGTTTCTCACTGAGGCCTTCCACCCCGCGTCGGAGCAGTTCGGCTTCCTCTTTCTCTTCAGCCCCGTGATCGAACCACGAATCTTCAAAAGTGCGGAATTCCAGGATCTTGCGATGCTTTCGCTTCCTTCTCCCTGTTTTCCGTCCATGGTCCATGGCGCACAGGCGGAGCACGGAAAATGCCAGCGGAATATCTGGTGTCCGGTAGGACCGTTCCTTCTGGTAGCCCCAGAGTCGAATAAGGGCATCCTGGAGAAGATCCTCGGCATCCTGGAGGCTCGACGTACGCTGTCGGGCGTACAAAAGGAGCCTGCCGCCCTCGACTGAGAGCCACTCTTTCCATGCGGAAGCCAGTTGGGAGCCCCGAAGACTCATGATCTACCGCTTACAATGCCACAATATGATCAATTCGTCTCTAATTTCTCATCTGGCTCGGATCAGAACGGCCCAAAGGCGCCGGAATGCGGTGGAGGATCAGCCTTCTACGAGTTAACCCTTGGCCATGGACGATTGGAGAGGGGCGCAGACAATTGGAATTGCCGGATGCAGTGGCCCCGGCGCCGCCTTGTGCTACGAGACCATCACCGCCGGAGCTGCAGAACTGCTGGGGAAACACCACCATCCCGAGATCGTCATGCATGCCTTCAGCTTCGGCGAACACTGCCATCTTCTCCAACAAGGGGACTGGCCTGCAATCGGTAATCTCCTGGCAGAATCATGCCACAAACTGCACACCCTTGGTGCCGACTTCGTTATCTGCCCGGACAACACTGTTCACGAAGCTCTTGAACACTTCGAGGTAGAAACCGTTCTTCCGTGGATTCATATCGCAGGAGTCGTTGCTGCTGAAGCTCACCGGCGTGGGTTGAAGCGCCTCGCCATACTCGGAACACGTTACTTGATGGAGGGACCGGTCTACCCCTCTCAGCTTGCCCCCCTTGGGATCAATTATTTTATCCCGGAAGCAGAAGAACGTGCTGCAATTAACGCTCTCATTTTCGATCGCCTCGTCTTCGGTCACGTGACTTCCGAGGACCGGGCGACCCTCCTCGCCGTAATTGAACGCCTGCAACAGGACCAAAACTGCGATGGCGTTGTCCTGGGCTGCACTGAGCTACCCCTCATTCTAAATGACGACTGCTCTCCTCTGCCCGTCCTTGACTCCACCCGCCTCCTTGCTCACGCCGCCATTGCTCGCGCGGTACAAGAGTAGCCTTCCAGCATTTCAGGACCCCGAGCAGCCCTTATTTGAGCAAATGCTGTCCGTATCCAGCTTCCACCAGGCGATCAAAGGCATGCTGCACGTCTTCCGGGACCTCCTGTTCGATCATGAATCCCCGTTTCGGATACTCCCATATTCTCTGCAAATCTCCCACCATGGTGTGGGTCACGACGTCAACGGTCATTCCTCCGACACAGTAATCCAGCAAGTCCATGCGCGGAGAGGTAACTCGCACGGTCACCTCCGGCCACTGGGCCCGGATGGTTGCGAAGGTCCGGCGCTCCATGAAGGGTTTTTGTACTGCAATTACGGAATTGACGAATCGCCCCTCCCGCTCGAGCAGCTGTCGGCTGAAACGGACGTTCTCTCCGGTGTTGGTGGAGCGATTCTCGACCAGGACTACGTCTGGAGGAACCCCGAGGCCTGCCGCCCTCTCGGCGAAAAGTTCCGCTTCTGGTCGCTCAAACACCCCGGCCGTAAAATTCCCGAGGCCGCCCGACATGAGGATCTCGCGGGCCAAGCCCTCCTGCCAAAGGGCTACCGCCCGATCTGCTACCCGCAAATCGTTGCTTCCCAGAACCCAGATGAGATCCGCCGGCTGAAGGTCCTCCTCGTGGCCCAGCTGATGATAGGCCCAGACCAGGGCCTGGGCCTCCTCGATAGTCATTTTACTCGCCACGGCGTAAATACTCGGCCGTCACCTGCGCGATTTCGGCAGCGCCTGTTTCGTTGGGATGGAGTTTGTCGGGAAACCACTCAGGGTGTCCAGCCAGCGGGTCCTCCATCTCGATGGTTTCGACCTCTTCCAGCCGGGCGACTTCCGCGATTCCCTCGTTCAGGACTTTTACCCGCTCGTCTCCATGGAAGGGGCGCCCGGGAAAGAGGGGCGCCAACCGGTGCCAGATCACAACCCGGGGTGCACTCGCCAATGCCCGGTAATCAGCGAGCAGCGCCCGGTAGTCCGGAATGAATTCATGCCCGAGGTGATCCCAGTCCATGAGATCATTGATCCCAAGGTTACACAGGACTATATCGGGATTCCACTCCAGGGCCTGCTCGTGCTGGGGCATGAAAATAAAAGCCCGATGCCCGTTCAACTTCGATGCCCGATGAAGAATTCCGCAGCCCGGATTCCCGAAGTTCCTCACCTCACAGCCCTCTCCCAGCAGACGCTGCAACACGCGGGGATAGGTCTTCCTCCGATCCATGAGCTGATACCCATAAGTGATCGAATCCCCAATACAGGCCACCCGGCGCCGACCCTCGCTCATCAGGGAAAACATATCCGGAATTCGTCATCCATTCACTCCTTCTTTTCGCCGGAAGCAGCCCGGGGTTACTGCTACTCTCCCTGCCCCCGGGCGCGGGAAATAGAAAACGATTTCCCGTTTGCCCTGATCCGCCATTCTCCTTATCTCCAATGATCCCTGCAGAATTCCAGACCGGTAACCTCCTGCACTTGGCCATCCTCTGCACAGTCGCAGTGGGAGCTGCTTCCGTCGCGATCGTGGGAAGCCGGCTTGCAGGGCGTCCCGGACAGCGCATCCTGCGTCTCTTCCTTGGCTGGGGCTGTTTATCCGTGTGGCTTATGAATACCGCCTACTGGATGATGCCCGCTCGCTTTGTGCCGGATGACAGCCTTCCCCTCCATTTCTGCAATATGGCCAACGTCTTCGGTGCGCTCGCTCTGCTCCGGGACAGTAGGCTCTTCCGGGGGGTCATCTTCTTCTGGTCCGGGCTCTATCTCTGGGCCTTCTTAACCCCAACCGTTAGCGCGAATCCTGCGGAGGTGGGATTCCTGATCTTCTGGACCTATCACGGCTTCATCATTCTCTCGCTGGCCTACATTCTCTGCTGCGAGGGTTTTCGTCCTGGTTTCCGTGATCTAGTGCAGACCTCCCTCTTCACCCTCGGATACGTGTTCTTGCTCGCGATCCTTAATGCCATCATGGACTGGAATTACGGCTTTCTCGGAAACCAAGTGCCCTCCTCGCCTACCCCGGTGGATCTCCTGGGACCCTATCCTGTGCGCATTCTCTGGATGATCATGGCAGGAGCAATCGTGTTCACTCTCCTGTGGCTGCCCTTCCGTAATCACTCCACCATCCGGACCCGGAAAAAATAGGCCGCCGGTGAAAGAGCAGTGGACACCTGTCCGATCAGCTCAGCCTGGACTAGGAAGTCGAGGTTGCTACTTCTGCGATTTAGTCCTTGGATCGCAAGAATATTACGCCCTGCGCGAAGCGCTCCAAGGTGTGATCTCAGATCGAAGGGGTTGAGGTTCACGGCCCAGTCATCGGGCCGGCTGGCTGGAGCCGAGGATTCCCATCCAAGCGGCCCTTCGGGAACGTTATCGCTGGCTACAGGTATTCCGTTCAACCATGCCGCGAAGCCATCGTCATAACGAACTCTCAGGACGAGGCCGGTAAGGAGAAGGGGGTTTTCCACCACGAAAGGCAAGCGCAGGTAGGCAGTTGAATGACGCCTGTACATATCGGCTTCAAGGTCCCTTCCAATAAACT
>MDTG01228596.1_pt1 | contig 11023 bp, 13 predicted proteins | sample 811421 | NCBI WGS metagenome assembly MDTG01 (sample SAMN05326645, study PRJNA326480) | marine metagenome | isolation source: seawater | place: Pacific Ocean: South East | collected 2011 | reverse complement strand
TCAGTTCTTCCTCGGTATACTGGGACTCGACACCAGCTCTCTTAATAAGAGTGTTGCCAAGATAACCTTCATTTACGGGTTTAACCATAAGGGTTCTCTTTTTCTATCTTTGCAACATTAATTCTTCTTTGTTCTTTCATGCATCTAGTGTGTTTCTCACTGAAACTTATTACTCCTCTTGTCACAAAATCATCTATACCTATTCTATAGTTTGGTGTGATTTCTTCAACGGGTGGGAATACTTCTTTACCTAGGATTTTTGCTCTATCTAGAAAGGTTTGATTACAACCATTATGCAGATATACATCTGCTTCAGGCCAATCAAATTTAAACCAATCATGACAATGTATCTCCCAGTGTGGATAGAGACCTTTTAGATATACACATGACCATGAGTTTCTATCTACTCCTATACACTTCTTTGCACCGTAAAGTTCTGCAATATGTAATAACATACCTGAACCACTACCTAAAACACATACCGTTTTATCTTTGATATTTTCTTCTAACCATATTTCATATGCATCAGCTTTTGGAATATCAAACTCCCATAATTCAGGAAAGTCTCTCGACATTTTTGCTAATGACCATAACCAAAATGAATCGTTTATATTTACTTCGGGTATATTTACTGGTTTGTAATTACTGGGTTGGATTTCCATCTTTTTTAGACTCCTTCTTCAAGAACTTTTGTAATTCACTTGTCGAACCGACATACAAGTGATTATGTTGTGTCCTGACTGAACTATCTTCTTTTTCTAGGTCTTTTAATTTCTTCTGTATGTCGATTAGCTTCTCTGCAGTCTCGGATACCGTTTTAATTAATTGACCAGCAACCTCGTATGCACGCGGGTGTTCTGTTTCTTTGGATAGTTCTAGTATGCCATCGATTGCATCTTGTCCTCGTTCTACGAGATCATAGAGGTTCTCACGGGCATATTTGTAGTCCGTTTCAATGTTCTTCTCTCTAGTTGGAACTTTGACCAGTTTGGTCTCGGTCTTTATATCAGAATTGATATCAAGAAGATTATCTAATTTTTCGTCTATTTCTTTTGCCATAACTATGCATCACCAGCGAGGTCTTCACTAAATGTAGTACCTCCACCTTCATCATAAAAAGTCACCGTTTCTGCAACCACAAATGTATCACTTGGGTCAACAGAACCTACAAATTTCAGTGATGTATTGGCAGGGAAATTTACCTGATTGCTTAATACAATCGATAACTTATCACTTGCAACACTACTCACTGTAGGATTAGTTGTTAAGTTGGTTCCGAATACTTCGTCTCCAACACTTATCTTACTATTTATTGCCGTAGCAAAGTTCACTGTATTTGAGTTAGTTACTTGATTTGCAATTGCACCGAATGCTGGTTCATAGTGTTTGACTTCTTTAACAAGTCCAGCATTATTAATTTGAGATGTTGTGAATCCAGCTTGTAAGTCTGTATTGATATAATCTCTTTCAATAACATTCTTAATAACTTCTCCAGTATATACAGGGCCAAACATGTATAACTTCATAGTAAACTCTAGTGTGTATTCTATAACTCTTCTTTCTTCGAATGAACCTTCGTACATGTCTTCCATTGCAACTGAGTTTAATATGACTGGTACATCCCTGACTTCACTCATGGTATCTACAATTTTCATTGCAACTGTATACTCAGGTTGGAAGTATGGTAGTATTTGTTCTACAATTTGTAGTGCATCTATAGCATTCTTTGCAAGTATAGACAATGTAAAGTTGACATTGTAAGGTGCTGGTTGATATTGAAATCCTCTTTTACCAACATCAGTTGTTTCTAACTGTGTCTTTTGTGTTCTAATAATTTTGTTTTGTTGTCTTGACGGATCATACTCTAGTCCTGTCATTTCAAAAGCCATACGAGGAAGAGAGATAGATGTCACTGCACCATCTCTTTGTTTTGCATCCTCAGTAAGTCTTAAAAGAAACTTTTGCTTCGGGCCATATGATATAGGTACTTTCTGTTGATGTAGTACAGTTCCGTCAGCTTTCGTTTTCTTGATATCGATGTTGTTAAACAAAGTACCAAAAATTGAAATTGATCTCTTGATTGTTTCGTTATAAAAATATGTTCCAAACATTATGGTTCACCGAATGGATTAACTTCACTAAAGTCTAAGTAACTTGAATCCTGTTGTTCAAACTCTATGTTCTGTGCAGAATGATCTTGTCCGAATGATAAGACATCTGTGATTGCACCAATAGTTCTCACATTACTCGATGTCGCTCCTGTGAGAATATCTCCGACTTGTAGTGTTCTAGTGTTATCCTTAATTGTAAGTTTTCTTGATTGTGGTTGCCATAGTACAACCTCTCCAACTGTAACTGTTGCACCATCTATAACTGTAGTTAAGTTCTCTCCGTGTATGTAGTTTCCTGAACCAGTGTTCATAGTGAGTTCTATTGTGTAAGCAGAATCTGCTTCTACTAAGTCTGCAGCTGTACCAGTATCGAAATCCTCTCCACCGTATGAGAAGAGTGAACATCTCATTTTGAATACAAACATTTTACTCATTTGGAAGAATGGGTCTTGATCTTCTACAAAGTTTATTTCAAACATCGATCCTGTAAGAGGGAAGTAAATTAAATCTCCTTCGTTAGGTCTAAGTGATGTTGCAAGATTTGAATCTAAGGAAATGAATCTCTCCCAAGTTCTAAGAGATAGAATAAATGTTGCTTCTTCTTGAATCTGTACACCAAACTTAGATACAAGGTCTCCCTCTCCTTCGAAACCTTCTACATTCTCAAGATACATTTCAACAGAATATGCGTCACCAAATGTCGATTGAACATCGTCATTCAGTATACTGTCTTCCTCTACTATTGTTCTTGGTAGATATAATACATCATGTCCATAGAATCGTAATGACTCTACTACCAAATCCTCATAGAGGTGCTGTTCTGTTTGTACAGCGTGATTAAAATAAACATTCGTAGGCATTCACTTACCCCATTAAGTCCATAACTGGAAGTTCATAATTAAGTCGAGACTCTTCTTCCAGTTTTGTTATCTCCTCTTGTGCTTGAGCTTTCATTTCTGATGCATTCAGGGTGACTCCGCCCGGCAATGCAATTCCCTCAAACTTAGATAAATTCTCTGCCCATTGATACTTCACTAATGCAGTTGAATATCTTTTCAACCACATATCATTGTAGATATCTGTGAAGTCATTAGGGTCTATCTTTCTGTGACATTCTATAATAATATACTCATCATCATTAACTGAAGCCATATCCATATCTAGATATAGTCTGTTCATGTGTTGTTTATATCTAATAGGTACTTGACCAGTAAGTATATTGTCCATCATAGTGATGTGTTGTTGTACCATTTCATAGTACAGTATACTTGTAGATGTTAGATCATATATGTCATTCAATCTAAGTTGATATCTTACATCAAACATGTTTAGATTGCTTTTATCGTTGAAGGGAAAAATTCTATTAACTGCAAGAACAAACTCAGGTAATACAATATAATTCTGTTGTTGTGTTACTACCTCGTTATCATATGCATGAGTTCCAGCTGAAGTCTCAGTGAAAGACTCATCTGTCTTCATAGAAGCTTTTTTGGTGCTTGTTATTTGATGTTTAAGATATACTCTAACAGAACCATCGTAATGGTACTCTTGGAAATACTGTAGTGCTTCATCTATTCTATCGTCAAACTGGTCATCGTCCACATTGATGTCTAGAACAGGAGCTCCTAGTTTTCTTTTAATATAATCTTTTAAAGTTGATTTACTGTTCGGTTTTGCCATAATAGTAGTATTCCTGTCTGTTACTACTATTTATACCTTTTCTACTCTTGGAAAAAAGTTTTGTGCTGAAGTCTGTCGATTTTCTCATCGATCTTCTGAATAGAAGTTAAAACTCTCTCAAAATCAGCCTCGATCTGTTCTCTTGTTGCGTAATCTCTTGCGATCTCTTCCCTAGTTTTATTGACAAGTATGTCAAGTCTTTTTTGTTCTGATAGGACTGTTCGAATCAAAAACCCCACTGGGATGATGATAACAGTCATCACTAAGTTCCATATTATGTAAGGTGATATCGTAATTTCCATACGATTATTTATGTAAATTAACCCCTTACTTTAGGATCATCTAGGTCAAACTTATTCCAATTGAAATCGACTGGTGCATCAGTGTCTAGACTCATACGATGAGTTTCCGTATTCCATGCTATACTGTAGCGATCCCTATTAGTCCTATTGGGTTCTACCATATGTAACAGACCACTAGGGAATATTAGAAGGGTTCCTGTGGTAGGTGAGACATTATGTGACTCTCTTTCTTTAGCATGATGTGGGAATTCTGAAACGACATTTTCATTCTTGTTTATTGCAATGAAATCTCCCTCTGTTCCATCTGCATGAACATAGAATGCACCACTTAACCAACAACCATTATGTCTATGAGGTTTATTCCATGCACCAGTATCATTTATGTTTGCCCATGCGTTACCCATCGTGATGTAGGCATTCTGATTAACACCCAACCATGGAAGAATTTCTTGATTACATTTGTCTTTAATTATACGCATGAGCTTACCCCAAACTGGAATTTTTTCAACTCCATCTGAGGATTGCCAACCAGTATATGCATTAGATATCTGTCTCCCCACAGGGTCTTTTCTTCTTTGTGCATCCATATCTGCTTTCAAAGATAACAAATATTCTTCTGTTACTAAACCTTCATCTAAGATATTAAACTCAAATAAAGGAGTAGGAAACAATAATCTAACTGACATAATCTAATCTCTATCTATTTTTTCTGACTCCGAACCATCATAGTTCAAATCGGTCAACTCACGCTGCTTCGTTTTGAAGTCTTTGTGGGCTGGACATTCAGGTGGTATCTCTTCACCACCATCTTGAGGTTTTTCATAGAGTCTAGATTTGGGTTGCCAAATCTTTGCACTCCTATAACCTCCGATATTAATTTGGTCATTCGGCATCCCTGATTCCGTATCTACCAATTTCAACTCCCTTTGCCATTTTTGCATACTTTCAGGATGTATAGCATGATTCTCATGCCACATTTCTGCATCTTGATAATAATATGTAGACGCCCACTCTTCTCTCTTAAAGGGAAAGATTTGGACTAAAGGTGTACCTCTCTCAATAATAAATGAATGATCCACCTTCGGATAAAATATTATCTGTGCATTGTCCATATTTATATTGAATCTATCAGTATCAATTACACCTTGCCAACATGCAAAATATTTGTTCGAAAACATAAATGGGTCTAAGAATAAAACAGAGTAACCTTCGGGTGTTGTCATATTCCATTGTGAAGATATTTTAAACGCATCTTTTACTGGTGAGTCTGCACCCATGTATTCTATTGTATCTTGTAACTGTGCAGAAGGATGTGATTGAGAGTTCATCTCTCCTAATGTTTTAAACTCTTCACCACCATCAGGCCAATCCCAGTTTGTTCCATTCATAACTGGTATATCTTCATCTGCCACGATGTAATAACCCATCGTCAACCAATCTTGCATAGATGGACAAGAACGAATAGTTTGAGCCATTCTCCCTCTATGATCTACACGAACCTTTTGTTTCTTCCACCATTCAGGTTGAAACTCTTTGGCTGCAACGGGTCGTAATTCTGCATATGCTTTTTTACTAAATGTTCTAAACTCTATTGTCGGCATATATGTCTCTTTCGTTTTTCAATTCTATTTCGTCACCTCTGATGACAATAGACTTTCTATCTATGTATCTTGCAGATTCATGTGGTGCTTCTGCACCGTGTGGTATCCTACCGTCAAACATCAACAATCTATTAGGTTTAAAATCAACTGAACCTATTTCATGGTCATTCATTCTATCTAATATACCACCGTGAATAACTTCATCATAAAATCTTAATTTACCACCCCAGTTTGGATTCCAAAATAAATTTGGATAATATAAAAAGGATAAATTCCATTCATCATCCTGATTGCAATCTGCATGAGCAGTACCATGTTGTCCATGAGTTTGTGAGTTAGCACCAGCGTATTGAAACCTAACCCAATCAAAACCAAAGTCTGTTCTTAGTTTTCTATCTAGAAATCTGATTAAATAATTTGGGACTACATCTCTCTGATCTTTCATGTCAACACCAGTGAAAAAGGCACATCCCCATAATTGATGATGTGGTAAACCACCTCTACCATCACCCTTACTTGCATTTACTTGATTGGCTTTTTGCCAAGAACACATTTGCATTAAAGTATGCACTGATCGTGCAACAGCGGTCTCTAGATAATCATCAATAACATATACGGTATTGCCTAAAGGCATTTCCTTGATTTGGAAAGGCTTATCAATGTATTGTACATCGATCCGTTCCAATTTTAAGTACCAATTCCTGGCCCTTCGGAAGGTGGTGGTAATTGTAAAAGATAATCCTCTAAACTCTTGAGAGTATCCTCTCTAGTTTGTGCAATCTCTCTATATAAATTTTCTGCCACATTTGCAACTGCATCGACATACTCTAAAGCTCTTCTTGCATCTGATCTATGTGGATGTGATGATCCTTCTCTTGATGCAATCAATACTTCAACCATATCATCAAAACCGTATTTCTGACATTGTTGCATTTGATTGTTTCGAACTACCTCATTGATTCGACCAACATACTGTTGATTCAAACTTACACCGTAAGGTGGTTCTGAGTTTTCTATATAAGCTTCAATTGCATCTTTATCAGTTTCAGATAAAGGTAGTCTATCTTGTTGTTCTAAGTCAACACCCTCTTGCCACTTCTCTACTTTACATTCTATATCATCATAGAGAAGAACCTCGTAATCAAAGCCAAGTTCAGGTTTGTCAACCTTTTGGTGTTCCCATTCTAAACCATTTGGTTTTCTAATCCACAGGTTTCCGTTTTCACAATAAATTAATGCATTCATAATATCTCCATTATAACATATTAGTTGCTTTTTGGCAACTTGTTTTTATACTTGTAATATGTTTCTAACATATTTATGTGGGAACAATCCATGTCTTTTATCCAAGGCCCACCCCTTGTATAATGGATAGCATGATGAGACTGATTAAAAGACTCTTCATAACCCTCAGTGCAAATTTTGTCGTGAGGGATTTTACTTATTTGATCTGTCCACTCAAACTGGTGTAATTGTTGACCAGTCCAAGTGTTAACAGCTTCAGGTGTCAACTTTCTACAATCTTCATGTCCATTATTGAATATCATCATACTAGACCACAACTTCTTAGGATAAGAAACATTCTTCTCCCCATTGAATTTTGTTTCATCATGATGTTTGAAATCATATTGAACACAAGCAACTGCATGATCGGGGTCTAAGAAATTGAATAACCCCAATGGATTATGTTTCCATATGTAATCATCATCCATGAAGAAACTGAAACCTTCATAATTTTCTAAATATGGAATTAGGAATCTACTGTAAGTAAATTCAGTAGACTGATTTGCATACTCCCTATTATAATCGGAAAGTTGTGCAATGTCAAGTTTTTTGACTTCTACTTTATAGTCATTAAAATACTCAGCTGCAACACCACCTGTCTTTACTCTTTCAATACTCTCATGAATGGAACACTCTGCAACATCAAATAACTCTGAGTGATTTGAATCATAACCAATGTAAATGTTTACTGGTTTATGTTTACATGCTTGTGTTACTTTTTTGTTGAATGCAAAAACTTCTGTCCTAAAATCTATTCCAGCAACAGTAGATAACGAAAATTCTAGTTTACCTTCACCTACCCATATTGCTGATAACGATCCTTTATTACCACCTAACTCACCCCAATAGTCAATCATCTCATCAGCAGTAACAGGAGTTTCATCAAATACATTTTCATAATCAGTTACGATTGCCATGAAATCGGGTTCATCCATAACTTCAAAACACTTTGAACGGATCGAGCCTGGATGTATAGATAGTTTTCCATTGTTTGTATGACCCTGAATAGGATGTCTTAATCCTTCTTTTTGTATACTATTAATTAACCAATGTCCTTTTGCAGCGTGGTAGTATACTGAGTTTACCTGATTTTCTTCAACATCATCTAATTCATTACAATCTTCATGGTCACTAACTGTTGATATCTTTTGATATTCACCCTTATAATTCATGAAGTCCATCGAACCTCCGCCGATAGGATGATTAGGTCTTAAAGTTTCTGTCCACCCCTCATGTAAATATCTGTGATACACTATAGCGTTATGATGCATTTGACCCCATGCCATCAACTCACCTGAGTCCATCTTAGGTTTTATACTTTTCCATGGAACTAATTTAATGTTTGCACATATACCCATAATATGAACCAGCACTTCTCTAAAGTTTTTAGAACTTTCTGAATCAGCTCTTGCATAATCATATTGACCAATACTTACAGCAGGCTTACCATTCCAAGGTTTATCAGACCTTTCTGTGAAGTCATACTCGCGTGCTTTTTCAAGTGTGTTAATCGATTTCAACATACTTGTATTTAGTGGGTTAAATTATGAGGTAATTGGAGTCCCAGGCCACTGTTGTTGAACTGCACCATCCCATCTAGGTTCAGGAGTTCTTCCTTGTCTAGCATATGTAGAAGGACTTCTAAAGTTATATGGATTCTTCGTATTTGCAATCACCTGATAAGTCGATGGACTTCTATAAGAATATGTATCAGGTGTTTGACCTGTTCTCTGATAAGTGAACGGTGATCTGTAATCATAGGTAAACGGTGTTTGATTATTTCTTATATTAGGTTCTTGTTGATCTCTAATATTAGGTTCCTGTTGGCTTCTAATATTAGGTTCCTGTGCATTCACTGGATTTCTATAAGTGAATGGAGACCTGTAGTTATAAGTGAACGGCGTTTGGTTGTCCCTAATATTAGGTTCCTGTTGTGACCTGATATTTGGTTCTTGTTGGTTCCTGATATTAGGTTCCTGTGCTGATACAGGGTTCCTATATGTAAACGGTGATCTATAGTTATAGGTAAATGGACTTTGCTTATCTTTTATAGTAGGCTGTCGTATATCCCTAATATTTGGTTGCTGTGCAGAACGAATATTGGGTTGTTGTGCGCTTACTGGATTCCTGTATGTAAACGGTGACCTATAATGATAGGTGTTAGGTTGTCTCGCAGGTGCTTGATAAGTGAATGGAGACTGATAGTTAGCAGGATATGTAAACGGTTGTCTAGCATTCGCAGGATAAGTAAACGGATTCTGTGCATTATAGGTAAACGGCTGCCTCGCGTTCGCAGGATATGTGAACGGTGTTTGCGTTGTAAACGGAACTGGTTGTCTTGCTTGTGCAATGTAAGGTAACTGTGCCATTTTATTCTATACTCTCCATTATTTTTGATGATGTCCTGGCCCACCACCTGATGGCAATTGAACTGGTGTCCTCACATTATAGGTAAAGGGTGACTGATACGATGCATTGCCCGGCTGTCTAGCAGGTGCCTGATATGTGAACGGGTTTCTTCCCTGTGCAATAAAAGGTTGTCTTGCTGGGGCCTGATAAGTAAACGGGTTCCTTGCTGGTTTCTGATATGTGTTCGGTTGTCTAGCATTAGCAGGATATGTAAAAGGTGTCTGATAGTTTCTAATGTTCGGTTGTTGAGCCGATACTGGACTTCTATATGTAAACGGTGATCTATAGTTGTATGTAAATGGTGATCTATAGTCATATGTAAACGGTGATCTGAAATCATAAGTTACTGGTTGTCGTGCATCTCTTATATTAGGTTCCTGTGCTGATACAGGACTTCTGTATGTAAACGGTGACCTGTAACTATAAGTCAATGGTGATCTGTAACTATAAGTCAAAGGACTTCTATGTTGATAAGTAGCAGGTTGTCTTGCGTCTCTTATGTTTGGTTCCTGTGCTGATACAGGGTTCTGATAAGTGAATGGAGACCTGTAATCATATGTTAAAGGTGATCTGTGACTGTATGTTAGAGGTGATCTATGTTGATAAGTAGCAGGCTGTCTTGCATCTCTAATATTAGGTTCTTGAGCATCTGCAATGTAAGGATAAGGATTCTGTCTATTCCTTATGTTCGGTTCTTGTGCATTTGCAATGTAAGGATATGATACAATCGTTTGTCTAATTACAGGGTTCTGAGCATTTGCAATATATGGATAAGTTATTTGCGTTGCCTCTTGACCTGAAGCATTATTCCATGTTGCAGGGCCTGTCTTTATGTAGATTTGGTTAACTGCCTTCCAAGTCGAACTACCTGTTTTTACCCAAGCACCTTGGGTTGCATTCCAACCAGTAGGTGTTTTAACCTTCTGTGAACCTGACGCCATCTATTTCCTCACTCACTCAATTAAGAGTATAAAATCCATAAGTCACCAACCGCTCCATCACCACCTGTAGGTGCCGATGTCGATTGATATACATTCCTTGCTGTACCACCACTATTTGTTGCGTTTGTTATAGTTAATGCACCTGTATTTACTGCACTTGGTGTGATTGTTAGGTTACCTGTTGAAGCACCTGTAAAGGAACCTGTTCCGAAGGTTACAGCATCAGCACTTTCGTCCCAACCTATAAACACATTGTCTGAACTTCCTCTTTCAATGACAAAACCTGCGTCATTTGAAGGTGAACCTGATGTACCATTTCCTAATTCAATCAATGCATCTGAGATTGTTGTATTAGTTGAACTAACTGTTGAAGTTGTTCCATTAACTGTTAAATTACCTGAAAGTGTTAAGTTTGCAAATTGAACATTACTGTTTGTTGCAACTGCCTGACCGATACTTACTTCACCTGAACTGATTCCAACACCAGTTCCAGCAGTTATATGAGCTCTTACTTCTGATGCACTTGGGCCTGTGTAAGTAAGAACACCTGATGAATTATTGTATGCAAGTGAACCATCTCCACCTGAATCGGTTACTGATATTGCCTGTCTGGCATTTGCATCTCCATATGCAGCCGAACCAGCAAGTGTTAATGTTCCCGCTGCATCGTCATAAGTTGCAGTAATATTTGAACC
>MDTG01100699.1_pt1 | contig 11023 bp, 5 predicted proteins | sample 811421 | NCBI WGS metagenome assembly MDTG01 (sample SAMN05326645, study PRJNA326480) | marine metagenome | isolation source: seawater | place: Pacific Ocean: South East | collected 2011 | reverse complement strand
GCGGACACTCAAGATAAACATACGATCTTTGTTGGTTGCCTCCAGCATGCATACGAAGTTCACAACTCAAGCCTTCACCACTAAATTCTGCTTCTAAGGCAGTAATTACATCATTAGCAGCGGCGACCTGCTTCTCATGGTCGACTTTCATCCCCATCTAATCATCACCTACAACAATTGGACTGGTCGTGTCGTCAGCTATCATAGCAGGGCTAACACCATTCAAGAGGATTTTTTGCCTCAATAAATCGAAACCATCGATCAAAGCTTCAGGGCGTGGAGGGCAGCCTGGAATGTAGACATCTACAGGAATTACTGTATCAACGCCTTCAAGAATATTGTAAGATTGGAAATATGGGCCTCCAGAAATAGCACATTCACCCATGGCGATACACCATTTAGGTTCAGGCATTTGTTCCCACAATCGAACGATTGGATCTGCAAACTTCTTAGAAATCGGTCCGTTAACTAGTAGTACATCACACTGTCTTGGACTGCTTCGGAAGAAAAGGCCGAAACGCTGGGCATCGAAACGGGGGCCGCCTGCAGCAGCCATCTCAAGAGCACAACATTTGATACCTAGATGAAGAGGAAAGAAAGATTTTCGAGAAGCCCAATTGAATAATCGGCCTCCGATTACTCCAATGATTTCTTTTAGACGGCTAGCTTTCAATGCCTCATCAGTGACATCGCCAACAACATCAACTAACAGTCTACTGTTAAAGATAGAATAATTCTGTCCGTCATCAGCCATTTCTTCACCTCAAATGTAAATTCTTCCTCGTTTACGGAAAACATACCATACTCCAAGAACCATAAAGCCAAAAATAGCAGCAAGTGTAAGCAAGCCACCCCATACCTCTTCCAAGGAAACTACTTGGCTACCTCCCTGAGCAGTGGCTTCAGTTACAAGAATACCAGCAAATGAAAGGAACATGAATGCTATATCAAAAACTAAGAAAATAATTGCATACCAATAATACTGAAAATGGAACTCGATCCGGGCATCTCCAACAGGATCTGCTCCACATTCATATGTACTTAAACGACGTACGTAAAGACTTTGATCGGACTCCATTCCCGGGATAAGTATAGATCTCATTTTCGTCGGATCGTTAGGATCTTGAGTAGGTCGAAGGAAGTAAGAAGTTAGGAAGCCACCAAAGGGAAACAAAAATCCCACAATAGCCATCAAACCAACCGCAAGATAGTCCGCTGGGATAGTAGACAAAACTCGCACCTCTGAAGGACCTCATGTCCTACAACTTAACCCACTGGAAACCTGCCCATAAGGATATTCTTCACTTTGAAGTGTTTTTAAGATGAAATATGAAGACGTAATTGAATCAATCTTCGGAGTCAATTAAATCAAAATCTGCTTGCATACGACGATTTTCTGCTGATGCTCGTAAAATAAAACCCAAAATAACTATCACAATTAGAGCAAGTCCACCTATTTGCACATAATTCTGCTGAGATTCGGATAAACCTAGTTGATCCCCCCAAGTTGGTTCTACACCTAGTGCCACTAAATCAAGCGGAACACCATCTAATGGAGACTCAATTGGTTCTATTCTAACTACAAACGTAAGACGATCTTCACCCACAATGCCAATAGGTGGAGATGCCTTGACAAGTATAGTTTGATATTCTCCAGGATTAAGGAAAAATGTATCATCCATATCATGACTTAATGTCCAACCTCTAAGTCCGTCGGATAGATTGACTGTGTATTCCGCTCTTGCATTTCCAGTGTTTGTAACATTGAGTTCATACTGGACTGAGGAGCCGATGTTTACTTGCTGAGTGGATTCTGTTAAGACCTGGATATCTATTTCGTACACAGTGGCTATGGATAACAGAATCTGAACACTGTTAGGATTAGCTGCATCATTCATGGAAGCAACATTAAGATTTAGAGTTCCATAATCTCCATCTTCGGCAGCTGTAAGTAAACTTAGAGTGACGGTGAAAACAAGAGGATCTGAAGAAGGAGACCCCATAACAAATGGACCATTGACTTCTGTTCCATTATTGGTAAATGTAACTTCTACAAGACCTTCCATACCAGAAAAACTGAGTAATCCTTCATCTTCAAAACTACTATTTCCAGAATTAGATACTAATACGTCAAACGAATATGTCATATCTGGAGCAAGAGCAATTTCTAATGAGTCAGGATCATCGCCTGGATCAGCAAACGCAATCGATGCAGAGTAGTCATAATTGGACACTCTAACCTTAAACGAAGCAGAATCAAATTTATTTGTATTTCCTTGAATGTATACTTGTGCTCTGAATTCTTCTTCTTCAAATTCAAATGCACCTGTATCAACAGTTACCTGCATTTCTACTGTCGCTGATTGGCCTGGTTCAATCACAACAAGACTAATCTGATTTCCTTGAGAATCAACAAAACGAGTGTTCCAAGAAGGAGAGACACAATCGTTCTTGACTCCGTCATCACACGCTTCGAATAGGAAATTATCCTGAATATTTCCGTCATTCATAATCATAAACGGGAAGCGAACAATTTGACCAGCAGATCCAGTCTGGGTCATTATTTCTTCACTCCCAACTGATGTAGTAACGGTTAATTCGTGAATCTCTGCAACACTAATTCGGAATGTTTCAACGGATAAGGTTCCCAAAGATGAGGCAAGGCTTGAAGAAACGCTAATCGTAACCTCAACATCTTGATCGGCACGAGCATCGTTAGGAACTGAAACTTGAATTTCTACGCTTTGGGAACTACCAGAATTTGCATGTCGACTGTTCAAAGTAATAGAAGAAGATGCAAAGGAAACTGACCAGCCACTCGGCGATCCAGACTGGCCCACAAATTGAACTGAACCACCTAAGACAAGAGTATCCTGTCCATTCCCTTCATTAATTATCGAAAGAGAATTAATAGCAGATGAACCAGGTTCAACGTTGGAGACAAAACCTGTGGAAATCTGAAGATTTGCTGCGTGAGACTGTCCAACCTGTACAGAAAGCGTTGCATCACATTTCATGGAAGTACCATCCATCCCTTTGATAGTAATCAAAGTACTAGTACCTGATTCAATAGAATCGTCTGGAATAATTTCCAGATCAAATGTTCGAGAACTTCGTTCAGAAATTAATCCTGAAGATGCTCCGGGGAAGTTTACCCAATCTTGATTGGCTCCGGAAGCATCTGTGGATACAGTCCACTGAGTATTTCCATCATTAGTAACCGTAAATGTTGAAGTTGCAGTTTCACCTGGACTAACTGAAATCGAGGATGGGGATAACGAGGCAATACATTCTTTTCTTTCAGGAACATTCAACGTTACAGACAAATTATCTTCTGCTCCACCACTAGGGTTTTGAGAATCCTGAGTGACTTCTGCCTTTACTATCCAGCAGTGGGAACCAGCAGAAGTACTAGCGCCCAACGGTAATTCAGCCGTTACCGTCACATCTTCTGTATCTCCAGAGGACTGAAGATTTACTGTCTCTGGTTCGACAACTGCATTCAGAGAATCGGAATTACATGAACCATCATCATCCAGGCTTAAAGCAACTGTCTCTGCTTGTTGACCTGTATTTTCAACAGTAACTGTCCATTCTACTTCCTCTCCGTCAGAAGAAGAATACTCTTTAGTTGGCTGGGGAGTTGAGAGCGATACACCGTATACTCCTCCTCCAGAACCAGCAGTAGTAGTTACAGTAATCTCATCTTGCCCAGGTGCCCCGGGAGCCGCAGGAGGGGCAACTTGTGCAGTGCCCTGTACTGTTGTTTCACAATCTCCATCAGCACCTTGACCAACCGTAACAGTCAGAGTAGCAGACTCACTAGATCCTGCGCCAATTGTCCCACTAATTTGCTCAATATTAGAAGTAAACCCTTGGCACCCCTCTCCTTGAATTGTACTCAGACTAACAGTAACATCATCAGAACCTGTATTTCTTACAGTGATAGTATATTCCGCTGGGTTATCAGAATCGGCCTCTTGAGCCAATGTATTGGAACTCAAAGTAATGCTTGCATCAGCAGAAACAATAGGACTCAAAGACATCAAAATTAGCAAAAAAACAGGAAGAATTACTCTGGCCCTGCTGCCTCGCATAACCGTCCGTGAGCATCCTATGGATAAATGACCTCCGACAAGATGCATGTTATTCCTCCACGAATGTTGATGAAGACGCACCACATCGTCGACAATTTTCCAAACCTGCATAAGTACATTCTCCGGGAAGATGATAGCGAGCACCACATGAAGGACATGCTCTCCGCTTGGAGGATATGATTTTCTCGCTACAAGCCCAACATGAAACTGATGGAATGTTCGTAGATTCAGTAGGTGTAGGAGGGGGAGGTAAAGTACCTGTAAAGGAATGATTCCTCGGAGTACGATTTCTAATTACGAAAACTACCATCAGAATTGCTCCAAATAGCATCAATAATCCAGCCAAAGCAAATACAATCCCTCCTATTCCTGAATCTGTATTCTCCTGAGCGGACGTAGTTACCTCCAAATCTAAGTTTTCAGCGGCTATAATAGCGTCGTCTGGACCTAAGATTTCAACTCTGATAAAAGTAGACTCAGTAACAGCATTATCCGGAGTTATGCGGATATCAACAAATGTCACAGATTGTTGATTTAACCTAACGATTGGAGAATCAATTAATTCTACATTCCAATCTTCTGGTGCAAGAACCCTAACTCGATGCTCAAATGGAGCAGTTCCTGTGTTTTGAATCTCTACTTCAACTTCGTTAGGTTCCCCGGCCACGAGAATTGTAGGAGATTTTTCTGACCAAGAAATTGATGCTGATTCTGTAGACGCAACTCGAATTGATATTATATCGAGTAAAGATAAATCTCCTGCAGTAACTACGGCACCGATAGCGGGCTGAGAACCGGGAGTAACATCAGCAGGCATAACAACATTACAAGTCAAATAACCCGAAGAACCACCGGATAATTCACCTGGTGAATCACATTCATAATTCCATCCAGATGCTACATCTAACGAATAAACTCCAGACCATGCAGTAGTTCCATCATTCTCTACTAGCCATTCCAGTAAAAATCCAGGAGGTCCGGCAGTTACATCTCCTGCTGATGTAGGTGTTGTTCCAATAGATCCATTAGCTAACAATATCGAAGAGAAGGAAATTTTTCCGCTGTATTCTTCTTGAACTTGAATTTGTAACGGTACACTAACAGAATATCCACCTTCAGTAACAAATTGAAATTGCATTGTTCCACTTGATGCAAATCCATTTCCAGTTACTGCAACACCAAAAATTGCCTCTTCTCCTTGTATGACGTTAAACGACGATAATGAACTGCTTAAATCCCATCCTGAAGGGCGATTATCTGCATTAGGAGTGACAACAACATCTTGATTCCCTGTATTCGTAATTGTGTATTGAAGAGTAAGAGTTGCGTCCTTAGAAACTACACCGATTTGAGTATCTAATCGAGCCGTCAATCTATCAAAGGACTGTACCTCAAGGGGTATCTCAATCTCCCATGATTCTGTTGGATCTACTTGGGATGTTACCACAAGTTTTGCCGTTAGACTAGTTCCAGCTGCAATCATTACTGAAGGTGGAATTGCAGTCATATTGATTCTAATTTGTTCTCCAATTTCCATGGTACCTGTGGACCCTCCGGAAGCACCCTTTGTGGAACCAAGTTCATCGAATCCCATACTCCAACTTTGAGGAGCATCGATTCTCAAATCGTACCCTTGAACACCATTACCAAGATTCGACATCAATACCTCAAATGAAGTATTATCAACGGGATGCAGATTAACTAGTGAAGAAGTAGACTGTAATTGAACGTCAGGAAGAACCGGAACAACCAGCATTATATCGATAGGAAATTGAATATTATTATCTTCATCAGTTCCTGTAATTGTTATCCGATAATTTCCTGGGTCCGGCGGCGAAGGATGAACCAAAGTGTAAGTCACATCAACAATTTCACTACCTTCGAGAGGCATTGAAGTTCTATTGAATGAATTAAACCAAGAAAAAGATGTACCATCAAAATCCCTGATTGCGGGACCGGATTGCATAGAAGCATTAGTTGGAACCAATGCTGTATTCTTAATTCTCAATGTCCATGTGCTTGAGGCCTGATCAGCAGAGGTTACAACCTGAGTTGCTTGAATAACATCTACTCTTATTCCTGGAGCTGAGACAATAAGAGGGATATTTGCCACATTATTATCCTCATCTGATTCTTCAATTGCTTCATCAGGATCTATATTGATTCGTAATGTTACTTCTCCTTCGTCTTGAGGTGTCCATTGCCATTGAAGTACTCTAGTTACACCTGGGCCAATAGTAACAGTCTGGCGTCCTAAATCTGTCCCTAATGTCCCTACTTTGAGGATTCCTGCTTCGACAACAAGATCTAGTGCTCTGCCGCTACCTTGGTTGGAAATTGGAACAGAAATTGTCATTTCTTCGCCTACTTGTGGAACTTCTGATGAATAAGATACATCAGGTAAAACAACTATTGGATCTGATCGAAGATCGTTGACATTAACTCCACGAACTGCAATAGAATAAGGTTGCTCACTCCTACCCCCTCCGTGGTATACATCAGAAACTCTGACAGTCCAAACACCTGCAATTGCTGAATCAACTAGAACTACTTCGAGATTGTTAGTTGCATCAGGAGAACCACCCGGTGCAGAACGCCCCGACTGGAAATTATTTCCTAGATAGGAGGTGGTCCCATCTGGAGCAACTACTTCAAGATCAAGATTATTTCTTAACTGACTAGAACTGGAAGAACTACCTTGATAATCAGACCATGCTAATACTACCTTCAACGGAGAATTTGAACGAGTGAGATTGAATTCATAAGTAGCAGAATTACCAGAACGAAGACTATTCCTGTCATCAACAAAAATTCCCACATCTGTTCCTGGGACTAAGGAATTTGCAACATTGATCCTCCCCCATCCCTCGCTATCGTTAGGTATGTCTCTGGAACCCATATCTTCTGCGCCCAAAACTAACAAAGCCTTGACCAACGAACCTTGTGGAGAAGGGCGTCCAGCTATTTCGGTAAGATATTCATGAACAAGCGCGGAGGCCCCTGCAGCATTAGGAGCCGCCATCGAAGTACCAGAATATTCGATATACCATGTGCTCTTCCAACTATTTCCACCTGTATCTTGAGCATCCTGAGAAAGACAAGATCGTACCCAAGATCCTGGAGCAGCAAGATCTGGTTTAATTCGACCATCATCGGTCGGTCCTTTGCTACTAGTTTGAGAGATAGTATCGGGAGCACTACCTCCTCTATTGTGATGATTTGCAACAGCAATTGAATTCTTGGCTGTGGCTGGAGGTGTTAATCCAGTATTGCCATCATTACCTGCAGAATACAATACAGTAAATCCATCATATGACCAAAATTGATCGTATTGAGATGTCCTACTATCCACATCAGCGGCAGAAGTAGTATACCTTCCATGATCCCCTTGAGACCCCCACGAATTAGTGTGGATCTGAACATCAGCATTGTAAGCAGTACGTAACATATAGTCAACGCTTGCTCCAGAAAATTGACCTGAAGAATCGTCCTCCATTGCTTGAAAATATAGTTCAGCTTTTGGAGCAACTCCTGCATATCCTCCTCGACTTCCATCGCCTAAAACTGTACAAGCGACATGGGTTCCATGACCTGAATGTCTGTCTTCTGTAGAAGAATCGCCCCATGTCATTGATTCAACATGTGTAATTCGGCCATTCATATCTCCATGGTCCTGATCGATCCCAGAATCGGCAACAGCAACGGTGATTCCAGAGCCATTTAATTCAGAAATGAAAGCATTAGCTGTATCTGCCACTCGCATATGGCCGGAAGAACGATCGTTGTGTATCTCCCACTGAGGAGGGAATGATATCCACGCAACTGATGGATTTGTAGCTAGAATTGGAATTGTGGCTATGCTTACATCTGCCTCAACTCTACCATCACCCCACGGACGAATGTCAAATACATTTAATTCTGAAAAATCATGAATTTTTTCGTTAATTTGTACCGTTGAATGAAGATCTCCTGAAGTATCTCTCCAACCGGTTATCAATACAGTAATTCGATCTTCTGGATTCATTGATTCCACTGTATTCCGAACTGATTCATCAACAACTAAAGCTATGGGAACAGATGATGTTGCAATTATTCCAGAAACAGATGATGCTGCAATTAAGCCTTCTTTATTCCCTTGAATTAGAAATCCAGTAGGAGGAATCAATGATTTGACAGAAACTGATTCTAGTGAAGAAATGGTTTCTCGAGTAGTCCAAGGATCAATGCCACTATCTAACAAAACCAAAGATAGATCTTCTCTTGGGGAAGAAAAGATTTCACTAACATCATTCGACATTACCCAACCATTTGTCGACAAGGAGCCAACTGGAGTATTTGCACCAGGATTCCTATGCGAAATCGAAACATCATCAAAAGATGTTGGAGAAACCCCTTTTATTGAATCCGGATCAGGTTCTAGTGCAACAGGAGATTCTGAAATAATCGATATACTATCCCCCATTGAATAATCCTCTGGCGATGAGATAAATGCAAAATTCAAGAGAAGCAGGAGGACAAGGCCTACTGCTAGTCTTGAGCGTGCCATGATTACTACTCCAACGAACCAGATTTAGGGCTTCGCACCTCTCGACATTCAAAACCAATGAGTTTCTCCTTCATCTCTAAAAGTTTCAGTTGTCCAATCACCAACTATGTGTAGCCAAGTTTTTTCAACTGATTCTCCTCTATGATTATTGTAAGTCAAATGAATGCTAATGCTATAATTCTCCCAAACAGATGCCCCAGAAATAGCTAATTCTAAATCATCACCGGCAACAGATACATGACCTGGTAAACTAGAGGTTTCGAACGTTGTAGAACCTAAGAGACCATCCTGCATATCTCTGAACTCTAATTCAACTCGTAAATCAGTAACTTCTCGACTGCCCTGATTATGAATTTGAGATAAAACAACATGTCCTGGACCTCCCTGCATGTATACAGTATCAATGACAATTTCATCCCGAGGAATCATCCAATACCATACTCCGAATGAACTAACTAACAACAGTAGAACTAATCCAGTAGCTAGAATGACTCTTCCTGGAGTAACTACTGATACGATATCCTTGGCTTGTGCTAGTGCACCATAAGCTCGTTCTACATCTTCGAGTGCTACTTTTCGTCCACCAATATCGATAGTAATGTCATCAATTTCTTCCTCAAATTCGTCTAAATTATCTAGGACCATTTAATCACCTCCGAGAAAAGTAGCACACACGGTAAATATTCCAGTAGACATTGGTTCAGGAACCATATAATGGGTAGTAGAACCATCAAAACCAGGCATCACATTTAGTAAGGAAAGATCGGATGCTATTCCGTTTACTCCGATGGATGTACCAGTCGGAATTCTGGATGTCTGTTGAGCATCAATCAAAACCGCTCTACCATCCCATTTTATTCCCATGAAATCTACTGATGCTCTCGAAGACATTAGAATACGACCCCCTTGAACATCATCAATTTTGAAAATAGGATATGCTTTACCGATGTAACTCAATGAAATTGTTGCTGATTTCAAATTCTCTCCCATTGCTTCCATTTGCTCAAGAACAATTCCAGGTTGAATAGGAACATTACTTTGTCTCATGTATAAATTACGAATGCCAATTCCGCTAGATCTAATCGCTAAATTATAATCTTCATCTAATGTTACAGTCATTCTATCCATCAAATCCTCTGCCAACAAAACAGTATCACCGCGTTGATTGATTGCTCTTCCAGTAATTTCCATGTACAAATCCATACCTGCCGAAGATGCTCTGAAATCAAATTCAGGGATTCCTTGGAATGATGTTGGCCGAGTAATATCAAAGATAGTTGCAGGATCTGTGGTTAGGTCAATTTCACCAGGGACATCTTTCAAAAATATTGTTGCAGGCCACCATTCTCCTGCCGACCATTGCAATTGTTGAAGCATAACTGATTTAACAGAATCTCCCTGAATTCTTTCTGATTCTGGGACTGAGAGAGAAACTGATATTGATTCTCCAATTGAAGCATAAAGATCTATTTCTCCGGGAATATCAGATACAAATAATTGGGATTTAGTTCCTAAACTCCTATCAAGAATGGATGCAATTACGTAATCAAGTCTTTGTGATAATTTATAATTTGTAGAAGTAGTAACCTCACTAACAGCACCTAGGTTTCTTGTACTGAATGATGTTTCAACGGAAACTTCTGTTGATTGTCCTTCTTCGAATCCTATGAGAGCTAGATCTAAATCCTGTCCATCGAATCCTTTTATTTCAACAATAAATTCTTCACGAGCTGGAAGCCAATCAGACATCTCTACTTCAATATCCCATATCTCAAGCCCAGATTCATTCCTGAATGAAATTCCCGCCTTTACATCAGGTGCTAATCCTGGAAGCCATGTTCGAACATGGAATGCTTGCTCATCGTCTCTCTCAAGTGCTGTCATTGAAATTCCGTGTCTCCATGTAGGGGGTTCAATATCAAGAGACCCTTGGCGGGCATCTACAGTTAGATCAAAGTGTCTATCAGCATCAAGTTCGAATCCCAGGGATAACTCAGAAGAGGTTGTTTCTCCTGCTTTTCCTGTAACTGTCTCTGTTAAATCTGCAAGTAGTCGATTCATACTACCTCCAAGTTCTGACATCCCATCCATGAAGGATGCCAGACCTTGCAGGCCTTGTGATGTATTGAACTCAGGAATCATGATTTCTGGACCGCCTAAATTATCTGCATTGGGAACATCTAGTCCTATCACTCCTGGCAATGGATTGAATAGTGCACGTACATGTAAGCCACGAGTATCTGGAGATCCAAGAGCAGGTACATGTTGAATCGAAGATCTGAAAGGCAAGGATCCGTCGATGTGTAATTCAATTCGATCTAATGCCTCAGGATCTGAATCTGTGTCTGCAATGAGGTAGGCGGCACGAGAAATATTTGTC
>MDTG01015342.1_pt1 | contig 11023 bp, 8 predicted proteins | sample 811421 | NCBI WGS metagenome assembly MDTG01 (sample SAMN05326645, study PRJNA326480) | marine metagenome | isolation source: seawater | place: Pacific Ocean: South East | collected 2011 | reverse complement strand
GGTTTCCAAATCTTTTTTCTGGTATGCCTTCATATGGTGGATATATATATACCCCGGGTCATCCTCTAAAGCCAATATTAGACATACTATTATTTAATATTGGTATTAAGCTTTGGTTTTATTTATCGATAGGAGGTTTAGGCCTTTTTTTCTTTCTTCGTTTTTTAAAAATTTCTATTAATGCTTCTGTCTTTGGAGGGGTCGCATATTCCTTAACTCCATATGTTTTCGGATTAATTAGTGCTGGGCATAATAATAAAATAATGGCTGGAGCTTTTATACCTTGGGTCGTATTTGCTGCTTTATATATGTTTAAACATCGATCTATTAAATCTGTCTTATTTTTGAGTTTGTTTTCTGCATTACAGCTCTGGACCAATCACCCGCAAATTGTTTATTATACTTGGATGGTTATTGCTCTATGGTGGCTGTTAGACTTAATTATTGTTTTAATAAAAAAACGTATAAATGCAAACACATCATTTATTGGATTAGGTCTAATGATTATATCATTAATAATATCATTGTTAATGGTTTCAGATCCTTACTATGAGGTATATAAATTTCAATCTGAATCAAATAGAGGTTCTCCATCAGTATTGGATAAAACAAACGATACTAAAAAAGGGACGAAATGGGATTATGCTACCCAGTGGTCTTTTCATCCAGTTGAAACTATTTCACTTATTTTTCCTTATTATTTTGGCTTACAGAATTTTTCTGTGAAAGATAGAAGTGCTCCAGAAAAATTTATGAAACAAGCTTCTTACTGGGGATATATGCCTTTTACACAGTCAACACATTATCTTGGTTTATTAGTGATGATTTTTTCTTTTTATGGCATATTGTATTTTTTTAAATATAGGTTAATGAAAAGAATAGAAATTATATTATGGATTATTACTATTGCTATTGTTATAACTGGCTTTGGTAGCCATTTTTCTATGATTTATAAACCATTATTTTATTTTGCTCCTTTTTTCTCCAAGTTTAGAGTGCCATCAATGATTTATATGATGCTTTCTTTGATTTTGCCAATGCTTGCTGCAATAAATCTTGATAAAATGATTGATGATGAAAATAAAGGAAAATTTTTTAGTGATGCTTTACAAATATTCGGAGTATTGATTTCATTAAGTCTTTTCTTTTTTTTATTTGGAGAAAGTATTCTTTCATTCTCTTCATCTGGCGATGCTAGGTTCCCTCAATATATAGACATAGTCCAAAATATTAGAATTACCCTTTTTAATAAAGGTCTAATACTTGCACTTTTTATTAGTATTCTAACTTTACTTTTGATTTGGCTTTATTCTGAAGACAGACTTAGTAAAAATGTATTAACATATTTTTTTATTGGTATTCTTGCAACTGATTTATGGATTATCAATAATGAGTTTCTTTCTTTGAAGCCATTAAAAAGCATGGAAAATCAATTTTATGAGACTAAAGAGATTCTTTTTATGAAAAATGATACTAGCAAATTTAGGATTTATCCTGTTGATGAGTTTAACTCTAATAAATTTGGATATTGGAATATTGAATCAATCGGTGGATATAGAGCAGTTAAGCTTAGACATTATCAGGACCTAATGGATAAGTCTAACTTTCGTAAACCTGAATTATTAAATATGCTTAATGTAAAATATCTCATTACAAGAAAGAAAGTCAAGAGCAGTTCATTTAAACAGGTACCTGGAATAAATAATTTATATGAAAACCTTGATATGTTACCTAGAGCTTGGTTCGTTAAAAATATAAAAAATGTTAATGATCAAGAATCATCTTTATCCAAAGTAATGGATATTTCTTTTAGGCCAAAAACGACTGCAGTCATTATTAATTATAATGGTCCAGAATTATCTGGATCTTTAGATGGTTTGATTGATTTTATATCCTATTCGCCCAACAAAATAAAATTAAATTGTCAGACTAATGGCGGTGCATTATTAGTTCTATCTGAAATATTTTATAAATCTGGATGGAAATGTAAAATCGATGGTGTGATAACACCAATCTATCAAACCAACCATATACTGAGATCGGTTTATGTCCCAGGTGGGAGTCATAATGTTGAGTTTTATTACGATAGTACGAACTGGAAGATTTCTAGAATTATTTCGAGGTCTTCTTTTTTTATATTATTAATAATTTTAGGTTTTATTTTATTTAGAGAAAATAAAGTAAAATTATTATGATTTCTTCTTATCGCCATATTGGAAATATAAAAGGCGGAATCTTTTTAATAGGTATTTTATTAGTTATTGGTTTATTTAGTTATACTAGTCATTTATCATCTCAGTTGCGAGAAGATAATAGACAAGTTGTGAAACTATATGCTGAAATCATTGCAGCAACTGTTAAGGATGATTCTAATACCAATATTAATTTTGTTTTTGATAATATTATAAAAAAAGTAAAATTTCCTATTATTCAGTCTGATCGTAATAAGGATCCTCAGCTATGGACAAATCTTCCAACCAATATTAGTTCAGCGAGTGATCGGCTCAAGTTTTTAGAGTCAATGGACAAAATTAATAATCCAATACCGTTAGTCTTTAATGATAAAATTAGCGGCCCTATTACTTTTGGGTATTTACATTATGGTGACTCAAAGCTCATTCAAAAAATTCAAATATGGACTTATATAGAACTTGTGTCGATCGGTATTTTCGTACTTTTTGGTTTTTTTGGTTTTTCATTTATTCGCAATAGTGAAAAACAGCATATATGGATCGGTTTATCTAGAGAGACAGCTCATCAGCTAGGTACGCCAGTGTCTGCTTTGTTAGGTTGGTTAGATCTTTTAAAAAATGACAATACTAGCGTGGAGAAAATTATACCAGAAATGGAGTCAGATATTGAAAGACTTCAACAGGTCAGTAGTAGATTTAGTAAGATGGGTTCTAAACCTGAAATTGAATATTTTGATCTTTCAAAAAATGTTGAAGATGTTTTAAACTATTTAAATCGTAGGATACCAACTCTTGGGAAAAAAGTAGAATTGGTTAATGATATAGATCAGAATATTTCAATTAAGGCAAATGGTATTTTAATCTCATGGGCTATTGAAAATTTAATTAGGAATAGTATTGACTCTATTACTAATGACTCTGGTTTAATTCGTATAAGTATGAGTCAAGGCTATAATAATGTTAAAATAAGAATATCAGATAATGGATGTGGTGTACCTAAAAAGGATTGGAAAAATATTTTTAGACCAGGATTTAGTACAAAAAGATCTGGATGGGGTTTAGGGTTATCATTATGCCAGCGAATTATTAATGAAGTTCATAAAGGCAGTATATATATTTTAGAATCCAATAAAGATAGTGGTACTATTTTTGAAATTAATATACCATCTTTATAAAAAACCTTTTATTCTTATATTCAATTTTATTCTTTTACTAGTAAATTATAATCTGAAATAATTGAATTAATATGGATTTTCTTTTTGCACAATCACAACCAGTACAAAGTAGTGGAATTTTAAGCTTCTTACCATTTTTATTAATTATGGTCATTTTGTATTTCTTTATGTTAAGGCCACAAGCGAAAAAACAAAAAGAAAAACAAGAGATGATTAGTAATCTTACCAAAGGTGATAAAGTGATTACTATGGGAGGTATTATTGGTACAGTAAGTGGTTTTAAAGAAAAGGGTAAAATCATAACCTTAAAAGTTGACAATAACACTACATTAGTTTTTAATAGATCTGCAATAGCAGGATTATATGGGAAAATTAGTGATGAGGATTTAGGATAATGTCTGTTCTCGAAGTCGTACATTATGGAAACCCTATTCTTAAAAAAAAATGTAAAACGGTTATAGATTTCTTGGAACTATCAAATTTTATTGATGATATGTTTGATACAATGTATGAAGAAGAAGGCATTGGTCTAGCGGCAAATCAGGTGGGTGTTGATATGAACCTTTTCGTGATAGATATTTCTCATACTGATGACAATGAATATCCTAGAGTCTTTATTAATGGTCAGATTATATCTTATGAAGGCGAATGTGTTTTTTCCGAGGGATGTTTGTCAATCCCTAAGGTTTCTTTAGATGTTACTAGACCAGAAAAAATTATTTTTAAATATCAAGATATATATGAAAAATGGCATGAAGAAGAATTTGAAGGTCTTTTAGCGCGTGCTATTCAGCATGAAATGGATCATCTCAATGGTGTTTTAATTATTGATTTAGTTAGTGAAATGCAAAAAGCGAGTATTAGTCAAGAAGTAAAACAAATAAAGAAAGATTCTGAAGCAAAATTAAAGCAACAATCAATTGCTAAAGGGTTTGTTCTTTAGAACTATATTTATTTTAATAATTTCACCAAAATGGTGTTACTAGTATGAAAGTAGCATTTATGGGCAATCCTTTGTTTGCCTTACCACCTTTAGAAGCGATTTCTAATAGTAGGCATAATATTATAGCAGTTATCTCAAATCCGCCTAAGCCAATGGGTAGAAAAAGAATTTTAAAGCATACAGAAGTAGGGAATTTTGCTTTACAGAATAAAATAGATTTAATTGAGGTAGATTCATTTAATGATGAAGTTTATAAAAAATTGGTTTCTATAGATGTTGATATATTTGTTGTCGTTGCCTTTCGTATTTTGCCTAAAAAATTTATTTCGATACCAAAATTTGGTTCAATCAATTTACATGCTTCTATATTACCAAAATATAGAGGTGCAGCGCCAATTCAATGGGCTTTAATGAATGGAGATAATACTACAGGTGTAAGTGTCTTTCAGATTGAAAAGAAGGTTGACGCTGGGAAAATTATTATCCAGAATAAATTGGATATAGAAAAAAAAGATAATTATGAAATTATTTCAAATAAATTATCAAATATCGGTGCAAATGCATTGATAAATGCTTTAGATCTACTTGAGAATGATAGTGTAAATTTTATCAAACAAAATAATTCTATAGTCACAAAAGCGCCTAAGATATCTAAAGATATGTTGTCTATAAAATGGGACTGGTCCGCAGAAAAAATAAACAATTGGATTCGTGGTTTATCTCCAAAGCCAGGGATGGTAACAAAATTTCAGAATAAAAAGATCAAAATATTAAAAGCATGTGTTGTAGATACATATTCAGAACATTATCCAGGAAAAATTAAAATAGAAGAAAATAAAGAACTTCAAGTTTATACCGGGAAGGGTTTAATCTCTATTTTAGAGCTTCAACAAGAAGGTAAGAAGCCTTTATCAATTAAACAGTTTTTAAGAGGAAAAAATATTGTTGAAAAGGATTTTTTTTATTAATGGTTTCATATCGTAAAATTGCTACAAATGTTTTATATACTTTTGATACTAATAATGAAATACTATCATTAATTATAGATCGCATTTTTAAAAATTATAATCTTTCTTTATCTGAAATGAAAAGAAGTAGGGTTATAATAAATGAAGTTATTAGATGGCGTGGGGTACTTGATTATATTATTGAAAGATGCTCAAAAAAAAGAATAAATCAAATACAACCTAAACTAAGAAATATTTTAAGGTTAGGCTGTTATGAATTATTGTTTGACAATTTTATTCCGGATTTTGCTGCTATTCATTCTATAGTGGATTTAAGTAAGAAGATTATAAATAAAAAAACTAGTTCTATGGTTAATGCTGTAATGAGAAATATACAGCGTCAATACAAAAATGACCCTCAATGGGTTGAATCAATTATTAATAATAAGATTGAATTAGGTTATCCTAAATGGTTAGTCAAAAAATGGACGAAACAGTTTGGTAAGTTAAAAACTCATAGATTATGTTCAAATTTTTTAAAAAAATCTTCTATGTATATTAGATTAGATGAAAATCAATTAGGAATAAATGATACCATTAATTTTTTAAAAGAATCTAATATAAAGATAAAACAACATGATGAATTGAAGAATTATTTAGAGGTTATCAAAGGTCAAGATAAAATTATTAATAATGAATTATTTAAATCTGGTATTTTATCTGTGCAAGATCCTGCTTCTGGAGCGGTTGTTTCTTTGGTAGATCCACAAATAGGAGAAACTATATTAGACGTATGTGCGGCTCCTGGAACGAAATCATTATTAATGTCACAAAAAGTTGGTCCAAATGGAAAGATTTTTGCTTCAGATAAAAATATTAAGCGTGTAGAGAAAGGGATAAATGATATTTCTAGACATAGAAAAGATAATATATCATGGTCAGCTTTAGATGCAACGAAAGATGAATTTCCATTATGTAAAAAAATTCTAATTGATGCTCCTTGTTCAGGTACTGGAGTTATTGGAAGGAGACCTGATATAAAGTGGCGGATTAAAAAAAAAGATATAGATATCATGGCTAGGTTGCAAGAATCAATACTTGATCATATGTCTAATTTTTTAATTCCTGGGGGGAAAATAATTTATTCAACCTGCTCTCTTGAGAATGAAGAGAACATTGAAGTTGTAAAAAAATTTCTTTTTAAACATCAAGATTTTACTATACTACCTTCTAATTCATTATTGCCTTTCTCTTGGGTAAGTTCAGATGGTTTTTTAATGACAATGCCATATGAATCAAAAACTGATGCGCTTTTTGCTGCAATTCTATTAAAAAAACAATGAGAATAAATTTTAAATATTATTTTTTGAGTCTAAGTATTCTTGTCGCATTGAGTGTTTTTATTGCAGATATTATTATTATGCCTATGTATGTAAGGCATGGTGAAGGGAATTATATGGTTAATATAAAAGGTAAAACTTTAGATTACGCAATAGATATATTATCATCTGAAGGTCATAAAGGGATTGTATCAGACACGCTTTTTTCATCATCTTTTAAGCCTGGAACTGTGATAGACCAATATCCATCGCCAAATATGAGAGTTAAAGAAGGGCGAACTGTGCGTTTAACAATAGCTCATCCAGAGAAAATGGTTCTAGTCCCTGATTTAATTGGAAGATCGCAGAGGAGTGCCGAGCTTGATGTGAGGCAACTTGGATTAGCAATTGATACAGTTTATAAAGAATATAATTCAGATGTTCCTTTTGGGAATGTTACATGGCAGTATCCTAAAGGTGGTGATTTACTTAGTCGAGGTATGGGCATTCATTTGACAATAAGTTTAGGTGTTCCTCCAAATTTTTTTCAAGCACCAAATGTTTTTGGTTTGAGTAAAAAAAAGGCTATTAACGCACTTGAAAAATCAGGGTTTTCTCTTGGAAAAGTATTCTATAGGCAGAATGAAGATTTGATTCCATATACTGTTCTTGATCAATCTTTAAAACCTGGAACAGTGTTGGAAAAACCAACAGTAATAGATTTGACAATAAGCGTACTTGATATGCAAGATATATTTAATAATATTATAGATTAGTGCAAAAACATAAAATTAATGAGCTTTTTAGAAAAGCTATCCACATTTCTAATATTATTATCCCTTTTGGATATCTTTATATATTTCAAGACAAAATTGAAATGTTAGTGATTTTATCATTTTTTTTAATATTATGTTTTTTTATTGAACTATCTAGAAATAAAAATGATAAGGTTTTAAGTGTTTTTAATAAATATTTTAGATTTATGATGAGGGAAAATGAAAAGAAAGGAGCATTAACAGGTGCAACATGGGTTTTTGTTGGGGCATTATTCACCGTTTTATTAATACCGGCTCCATTCAGTATCCTTTCATTATTATTTTTATCAGTAGGTGATACATTTGCTGCTCTTATTGGAATGCAATTCCCTTATTTAAAGTTAGGGGAAAAAACTTTGTCTGGTTCAATAGCAGGTTTTATTGCCTGTATTTTAATAGGATTAATTATTGATATTCATATAAGTATTGATATATTAATTTTTGGAGCTTTTATGGCGATGTTTATAGAAATAGTGCCTTTATCCTTTGATGATAACGTGACGATACCAATTTTTTCTGGTTCTTCAATGTATTTTTATAATTTAGTAGTATGACATTTTTATCTCCATCTTCTCTGTTTTTATTGTTTGCTTTAGCCATACCAATAGCAATTCATTTATTGAACCGTTTTAATGTAAAATACATTGAATTTAGTACAATACGTTTTCTTAAAAGTTTAGAAAATAATGCAATAAGAAATATAAAATTTAAAAAATTGATTCTGCTTTTATTAAGGTTAGGAATCATAGCGTCTTTAGTACTTATGCTTGCAAGGCCTGTGACAAAAGGTTTTATGCCAGGTTGGATATCAGCTGAATTAGAATCAAAGTTGCTATTGGTAATAGATAATTCTTCAAGTATGAGTAGTAAAGTTAATTCAGAGACATTGCTTGATATTGCGAAGGAAGCAGCAAAAGATTTATCTCAAATATTTAGTGAAAATACTTCTATTAATATTGTGCAAACTTGTCCGCCAAAGACATTATACTCTGGAAAAATTACTGATTCATCAATACCATTAATTATTGATCAAATAAATCAAACTGTAAAATATGACAATATCTGGACATTAGTTGACTCTTTGACAAAAACGCTCCAAGCGACTGAACCAATAAAAGAGTGTATCATTTTAAGTGACTTCCAAAATAATAATTTCCCTGATAATCGATTGTCTGATAATTGGAAATTTTATTTTTTAAATGCAGGTAAAATTAATAATAATCTATCTATTAATAATTTAGAAGTGGTCAGTAGAATAAAAGTTTCAGACCAGTTATTAAAACTGAAAACAAATATAAAAAATACTGGCACAAAAAAAATAACTAATTCACCTATTAATCTTTATTTTGAAGAAAATCGTGTTGGGCAGGTTATTTCTGAATTTGATAAAGGCTTAAATAAAGAATTTTTTTTTCAAGCTTACCCTGATAAAAAGGGGGTGTTAACTGGGAAGATAAAACTTCCTAATGATGATTATTTAATGGATAATATTTGGTATTTGACTGTACCTATCTTAGATAAAATTAATTGTTTAATTATTGGCAGTAGTGATGAAGAAATTGAGATGTTTAAATTAATTGTAGATGCTATTGATCCTAATAGGCAATTAATTGATTTTGATTCTAGAAAACTCCCAGTAGTTAATAGATTATTTGTTGATGACATTGATATTTTAATTATTCATAATCCAGAAGCATTTACGGAATCTGCATTTGATGAATTGGATATATATCTTCAAGAAGGTGGTGGATTGATTTGGTTTAGTGGAGGTATGGAGATTAACCCGTCTTATAAAAAATATTTTTCTAATTTTAATTTCCCAAATGCTTTGAATCTAACCGTGTCTGAAAGTGGTTTATTTAATGTGAATTTAACAGATAGAGAAGACAATCTTTTATCTGATATAAGTGTACGAAAACTAAAAAATGAATTACCTGAATGTTATCGTTATATTAAACATTCATATAAAAATAAACATAATGTTCATTTAGAATTAAACAATGGTGACCCACTTCTTTTAGATTTTAATAGAGGTATTGGAAAAATTTTTTATTTTACCTCTCTTATGAATTTATCATGGAGTGATATACCGTTAAGAGGTATTATGGTGCCTCTTATGTACAAACTCCTTATCTTGGGTGGAACAGATGAAATAAATACTGCATCCATTACTGTGGGTGATGTTAAATGGATATCTTTAGGTAGGAATGAGGTGAGAAATAGATGGGAAGTTAAATCTCCATCAGGCGAAATGAGGCTTGTCGTTCCTGATTTTAGTAAAGAAAGTTTAAAAATAATAAATACTGATGAATTGGGTATTTATGAGATATATCAAGATGGAAATTATTATACAGCATTTTCAACATACTTACATTCAAATGAAATCATAAATAAGCAGGTAACAAATAAGGAGATTTTAGCTGTATTATCGGATGAAATGTATAGATGGGTTAATATAGATAGTAATTTTAACAATGTATTTAATGAGATTAGACAAGGTAAGTCATTATGGAAAATATTTCTAATAATTGCTTTTATCCTTTTTTTATTAGAAACATGGATTGGTCGTCCTATTTCAAAAAATATTAAACAGTAGTCTCTAGAATTTGGATAAAGCTCTACTTGTAGGAATAATTCTTCCTGATAATAATAAATTAGATATAGAAAATAATTTATCTGAGTTAAGCATGCTTGCTAAGACAGCAGATGTGGAGGTTTTAGGAGAGATTACACAAAATCTATCAAAGATAAATCCAGCATTTTATGTTGGGAAAGGTAAAGCAAAACAGGTTGTAGAGAAGGCTAAGGTTTTAAATGTAAGCCTAATTATTTTTGATGAAGAGTTAAGCCCTGCTCAGATAAAAAATTATCATAAATTATCAAAAGACATTAAAGTATTAGATAGAAGTGCACTCATATTAGATATATTTAAAAAACATGCAAAAACAAGAGAAGCAAAAACTCAAGTAGAATTAGCATTATGTCAGTATTTATTACCTCGACTAACAAGGCAATGGACACACTTAGAAAGGCAAATGGGTGGTGTAGGTACAAGGGCTGGAATGGGGGAGACTCAGATTGAAATTGACAGGCGATTAATTAGAGATAAAATATCTAAATTAAAATTAGACTTAAAAAAAATAGACTCAGAAAGAATAACCCAAAGTCAAAAACGAGGAAATAAATTTAGAGTAGCATTGGTAGGATATACTAATGCTGGTAAATCAACATTGTTTAATTCTCTAACTGGAAATAATGTTTATGTTCAAGACCAATTATTCGCAACGCTTGATACAACAGTAAGAAAACTAAGGCTTAATAAAATGCATCAAGTTCTTATTAGTGACACGGTGGGTTTTATAAAAAAGTTACCCCATAATCTGGTCGCTTCTTTTAGAAGTACTCTTAAAGAATTATTAGAGGCAGATCTTATCCTTTTAGTTTTAGATGCAAGTTCTAGCCTTATTGATGAGCACCTTAATACAATTGAAAATGTATTATCTGAGTTAGGTGCTATCGATATACCAAAGAGCATTATAATGAATAAAATTGACCAAATAGATAAAGAACAAGAATTAAAAAAAATAAGGTCTAAATTTCCGGATGCTATTTTTATTTCAGCTTTGCATCAT
>MDTG01401904.1_pt1 | contig 11024 bp, 11 predicted proteins | sample 811421 | NCBI WGS metagenome assembly MDTG01 (sample SAMN05326645, study PRJNA326480) | marine metagenome | isolation source: seawater | place: Pacific Ocean: South East | collected 2011 | reverse complement strand
GATATCTTCAAGGGAACAGTTGATGTTGTTGTTTGTGATGGTTTTGTAGGAAATATCCTATTAAAAACTGCCGAGGGTGTTGCAGATACAATCGGAAAAATCATAAAGAAAAGTCTTAAGAGATCATTAATTTCAATTGCTGGTGCAGTACTAATGAGAAAAGTATTTAAAAACCTAAAAGTTAGAGTTGATTATGCTGAATATGGTGGAGCGCCTTTACTTGGAGTAAAAGCACCTGTTATTATTGCACATGGAAAATCTAACCCAAAAGCAATACACAATGCTATCTTACAAGCAATTAATGCAGCTAGTTCTAACCTTAATGAAGATATTGAGGAAAGATTAGCACGATATAGTAAATAAATCTAATTTATTACTATACTTTTATATAAGGATATGTAAATGACATATGCAGCTTTTAGATCTATTGGAGCATACGTTCCTCCAAAGATCATGACAAACGCAGATTTTGAAAAAATAATTGATACTAGTGATGAGTGGATTACTAAAAGAACTGGTATTAAAGAAAGAAGAATCTCAGAAGAAAATGAAGCTTCGTCTGATTTAGGAGCAAAAGCAGCACAAGTTGCAATTGAGCGAGCTGGAATTGCTAAAGAAGATATTGATTTAGTAATTTGTGCTACGGTAACTCCTGATTATTTATGTATGCCTTCAACTGCATGTTTAATTGCAGCTAAGTTAGATTTACCTCCAGTACAAGCTTTTGATGTTAGTGCAGCTTGTACTGGATTTGTTTATGCAACTTCTGTTGCAAAAGCATTTGTTGAATCTGGTATGAAAAAAAATGTATTAATAGTTGGAGCTGAAACTTATAGTTCAATTTTAGACTATACAGATAGAGGCACTTGTTTTATCTTTGGAGATGGAGCAGGAGCTGCTATTATTTCAGCAACTAATAACAAAGATGAAGCAATTATTGATGTAAATTGTTCAAGTGACGGAAACTATGAAGATTTAATTAAAACTCCAGGTGGAGGATCTAAGCATCCTTGTAGCCAAGAAGTTTTAGATGCTAAAATGGCTTGTATTAAAATGAAAGGAAATGAAACTTTCAAATTAGCTGTTAGAACATTAACTTCAGATGTAGAAGTTATGATGGAAAAACATAATATTACAAGTGAAGATATAAATCACTTTATTCCTCATCAAGCAAATATGAGAATTATATCTGCTGTTGGAAAAGCTTTAGGAATGACAGAAGAACAAACTGTAGTAACTGTAGACAGATATGGTAATACATCAGCAGCTTCTATTCCTATGGCTATGAACTATGCTTATGAGCAAGGGAAAATTAAAGCTGGAGATACTGTTTTATTTGATGCCTTTGGTGGTGGACTAACATGGGGTTCAGCACTATTTAAATTTGCACCAAAAAAATAAAACTTTACTCAAATAAAAAAGGGGAAGAATTTAGATTCTTCCCCTTTTTTTATGTCTTTAAAATCAGCTTTTATAAATACTGAACTAATCCCATATAAAAAATTGTTCCTGCAAAAATAGAAATCAAATAATTCTTTAAACTTAAGTGTAAAACTGCTGTAAATAAAATAGCACCAATCTCTTTTAAACCATAAGGAGCTAATGAAAAATCTATATCTTTTACGGAATAAACTATTAAAATAGTCATAATAACAGCAGGAAAGAATTTCTCTATAAAGACTATATAAGAGGGTAAATCATTTTTTTTAAAAAACAAAAAGGGTAAAACTCTTGTAAAATAATTAACAAGTGTCATAATAGCAATTGCTATGTAAATCTCATAATTACTCATTTTCAACTCGTTTTCTAAATGTAAACATTAATAATAGTGCTAAAAGAATTGAGACTATTAGCATTTTATCACTTGGCACTGTAAATAAGGCAATAAGTGAAGCAACTGCACCTATTATAAAAGGAACTATATTTTGTAAGTTTTTATATTGTTCAATACATAAAACAACAAATAAAGCAGTAAGAGAGAATTCTAAGCCAGCTGTATCAAACTTTATATTTGAGCCTACGATTGCTCCAAGAGTTGAGCCTATGAACCAATAAGATTGGTTAAAAGCAGTAAGAAAAAAATAGTACCATCTTTTCTTTAACTGCTCATCATCTTTTATAGTTGTAAGTAATGCATAGGTTTCATCTGTTAAACCAAAAATTAAATATGGTTTTAATTTTCCAGTTTTTTTAAACCTTTTTAATAATGATAAGCCATAAAAAGATTGTCTTATATTTATAAACCATGTTGCTATTGCAATATCTACAAATCCAGCTTTTGCATTAAAAAAATTAATCGCAACAAACTGTAAAGCCCCTGCATAAATAAATAAAGACATAAGAGGTGCTAAATACCATGAGTATTCAAAAGATACTAATAACAAACCAAAGGCAAAGCCTAAAACACCATATCCCATCATAACTGGAATTGATACTTCAAATGCCTTTTTTATTTCATTTTTATATTTCAATATAGTAATTTATTTATTAAATTTTTTATTATTAGGATTATTTTTAAATACATTCATAGAATTTTGCTCTTTATTTTTATTAAACTTATCTACAGTTGCAACTGAGTTTATGTATAAAATTGACTCTTCAACAACTATTTGAAAAACACAATGTAAAGGTACTTTTGCAACTGAACCAAAATTCTCGCTTCCATAACCTGCTTCAAACGTAAGAAAACTATCATTAATCTCAACAGTAGTAAAAGTATAATTACTTAAAATAAATAGTGAAAACTTTGCTAACTGGTCTTTTATAGGTTTAGGTAATTCTGGATTAAATGTCATACCTTCAATATTTGCAGTAATTGAAAACTCTTGATTATTATCTAATAAAAATTCAATTGTTTCTTTTACTTGTTTGCATACTAAATCTTTATACTCTTCATTTTCTATAATATCTGTAATCATCTAATTAATTTCCATTTTTAAATTTTAGTGGTATTATAACTTATGAAACAAATAATTGCGCTTATTCTTATTACATTTACTATTACAAACTGTTTTGCCTATGAATTTAAACTAAATAAAAAAGATTTAGAATATATAAATAACTCAGATAAAAAGAGTTTTATAGAGAATAGATTAGGAAAATATCAAACACTAAAAGACAAAGTTAAAGATTATGAACTAATTAGAAAACTTTCACATGTAAACTCTTTTATGAATAAAATATTTTCTAAACATGATATAGATAGTAAATCATCTATAGACCATTGGGCAACACCAAAAGAGTTCTTATTACAAGGTCATGGGGATTGTGAAGATTATGCTATTTCAAAATATTTTACTCTTTTAGAATTAGATATACCAAAAGAGAAATTGTATTTTGGGGTGGTAAAAGTAAAAGGCTCAAATACAGCTCATATGGTATTACTGTATTTAGAGAATAAAAATGCAACACCACTTGTATTAGATAACTTAAGTTTTAGAGTGATTCCTCTAACAAAAAGAAAAAAACTTATTCCAAAGTTTGCTTTTAATGAAATAGATTCATACAAATTTACAAATGAAAGGTTTACTAAAAAAGTAAATGTTAACTGGGGAAAAGAAGATAAGTGGAATAAACTTCTAAAAAGAGTTTATAAAGATAAAGAATAGTCTTCTATTTCATCAAAATCTATCATTGCATTCATAAGTGCGATTTTTTGAGCACCTTTTAACATCTCTAATGTAATATCTTTTTCTATTAATAAATTATCATTTAAATATCTACTTCTAGTAGTTCCTTTTAAAAGATAAGATTTTGAGGTAATCCAAGTTCCATTATCTAAAATTGCTATATTTGCAATACTTGTATCATGAACAATACCATTTTTTATAATTATAATCTCATCACAATTTTCTCTTTTTTCAAAAAGTAAATTTAGCTCGTCTCTATTTGTAGATTTTTTTGAATATTTTATATTCTCATCAAAAACTATTTTAAAAGTTTTAATTTCTCTTTTTTTATACTCAGCATATTCAACATCTAAAACACCCTCTTCATTATAAATTACTTTACATTTTAAGAGCTTATTTGAAGGTGGATAAATATAATCTTGCAAATTAATATTTAAAGCTATAGTATTAGCAATTCTATTACAATGATATGATAAATTCATTACTTCATAATCATCACATTTAATTGTCTCAAAATAGGTTTCTTTTTTCATAGTTTTCTTTACTCTTTATTTTTTATTTTCTGTTTTCTAAAAAGGCAAGTATATTTTGTCTTGTAACTCTTCATATTCTAAGTTAACCTTAGAATCACTTGTAATCCCACCACCACTTTTATAATAAAGCACACCAACTTGTTCTTCAATAAATCTAATCATAACAGAAGAATCTAATGATTTTCCATCATAAACACCAAAAACTCCTGTATAAAAATCCCTATTATAATCTTCAACTTCTTCTAGTATTTCAATTGTTTTTTTCTTTGGTGTTCCTGTGATTGAACCAGCTGGTAATAATGAAGCTAAAATAGTTCCTATTTTTTCATGCCAATTTTCTTCTAAGTGTCCAGATATTTTAGAACTTATTTGAAGTAGTTTTTTATCACCAGCATTTATTTTTTCACAATATCTAAATTTATCTACTCTAACTTTTGAAGCAACAATTGATAAATCATTTCTAAGTAAATCAACAACCATAGTATGCTCAGCCATCTCTTTTATATCTCCTAAGATTTTTGCTTGTGCATTTGGTATTGAAGAATCAATTGTCCCTTTCATAGGATGTGTATATATTTTATTTTTCTTTATTTCAATAAAACGCTCAGGAGAGAAACATACAAAATTTGAATTATCTTTTTTAAATCTTAATTTGAATTTTGAGTGGACTTTATCATATATTTCATCTAGAGAATATTCTGTTTTAATTTTTGTTTTTGCAGTTAGATTTAAAAGATATGAGTTTCCCATTTTAATTTGTTCTTGAAGAAAATCAAACTTCTTTTTATACGCTACAAAAGAAATAGGCTCTTTTAATAGTGTAGTTTTATGCTTTATCTTTGAAGTATGCTTTGCATTTAGTTTATATTTTATATTCGAAGGAAGCTTAGATAGTTTTTCAACATAGAACTCTTTTAAGTCATATGAGATGATGAATAAAAAAGGTTCTTTGTTTGAACCTAATTTATTTAACTTTTCCTCTAATTGTTTATTTTCCAATTTAAACTTTATATCTATTTAATTAATTTTTTAAGAATTGCCATTCTTACAAGTACACCATTTGTTACTTGTTCTAAAATCTTATTTCGGGGATCTTTTAACATTTCATCAGAAATATCTACGTTTCTATTAACAGGTCCTGGATGTAAAAGTAAAATATCTCTATCTCCAAAAGTATCACTTGTAATACAATAATCATTCGCATACTCTTGAATTGATTCAAAGAAAATTTCATTATGTCTTTCTAGCTGAGTTCTTAAACTCATTACAACATCAATTTCATCAATAATCTCATTAATATTATCATATTGTTTGTGTTCATCATTTTCTGCTTTAAAACAATCAGGTGCAACAAAAACTACTTCCATTCCAAACCTTGGAAGTAGTCTTCTATTTGAACCTGCTACTCTTGAAGTTCTAACATCACCAACAATTGCAACTTTTTTACCCTCTAAATCTTCATTAAAATGTTCTCTAATTGTAAAAAGGTCTAATAAAGCTTGTGTAGGATGAGCATGTTTTCCATCTCCTGCATTTATTATTGGACAATCTACATGATCTACAAGTGTACCAGGTAATCCACAATCAGAATGTCTCATAATAATAGCATCAGGTTTCATTGCATTTATATTTGCAACTGTATCAAATATAGTTTCACCTTTAGATCTTGAAGATGTACCTACATCTAAAGATACTACTTCAGCTCCTAATCTTTTTGCAGCAATCTCAAAAGCACTTCTTGTTCTTGTAGAGTTTTCAAAAAACAGTGTTACGATAATTTTTCCATCTAAAATCTTATTAGATTTCATATCTTTAAACTTTTTTGCATCTTCGAAAAGTTCGATAATTTCTTCGACACTAAAATCTGCTGTTCTAATTAAATGCTGCATATTATTCCCTATTTTTTAATTGAAATTGTATCAAAAAGCTCTTTAAAAATTAGAAAGTTTTTGTATAATAAAAAACTTTATTTTAGGAACTTTTTTTATGAAATTACAGATACTCATTCTTTCGCTTATTACACTTTTTTTTACAGCTTGTTCAGTTAAACCCTTACAACCTGTTCAATTTGAATCTATAAAAAAAGATATCTCTTTTACAAATGATATCAAAGCTATTTTAGATAATCGATGTGTATCTTGTCACTCATGTTATAACTCTCCTTGCCAATTAAAACTATCATCCTTTAAAGGCTTACAAAGAGGTGCATCAAAAGAGGATATTTATGCAAATAGATTAAGTGCAGCAAATCCTACAAGACTATTTACAGATGCAGTAAATGAAAAACAATGGAGAGAAAAAGGCTTTTTCTCAGTTACTGATACTCTAGTTAATACTTTAGATAATTCAAAAGAGTCTATTATGATGCAATATCTTTCTGTGAAAAATAAAAATCCTCTTAATATCGGAGAATATTCTCCTGAAACAGATGAATTATCTTGTTCTAAAGATACTGATGAATTAAGTGAGTTTTTTGATGATAATCCTCATAAAGGTATGCCTTATGGTTTTCCTGCTTTAGAAAAAAATGAATATAATCTACTAATGACATGGCTAAAAAATGGAGCAAAAGATGACACAATTAAAAATTACATTCCAAGTAAAGAGCAGTTACAAATAGATAAGTTTGAAAAGTTTTTAAATAATAAAAGTATTAAACACAAAGTTAGTGCAAGATATATTTATGAACATCTTTTTTTAGCTCATATCTCTTTTGATGATAAAAGTGAAAACTTTTATGAATTAGTTCGTTCAAAAACTCCTAATGGAAAAAGTGTAGAAATTATTGCAACAAAATTTCCATATGATGAAATAAAAGAAGAATTCTTTTATCGATTTAGAAAAATAGAATCAACAATTGTTCATAAAACACATATGGTTTATAAATTAAATGATTCAAAACTACTTAGATTTAATGAACTTTTTATAAACCCAAAATGGGATATAAAACCTTACTTAGCAAGTTATGATAAAAGTATCTCAGCAAATGGCTTAAAAGTCTTTGAGCAAATACCTGCAATTAGTAGATATGAATTTATGCTTGATAATATTCACTATATTATTATGACATTTATAAGAGGACCCGTTTGTAAAGGTCAGGTTGCCTTAAATGTAATTCAAGATCATTTTTGGGTTATGTTTATGGATCCTAAGTATGATGTATCTTTACATGATAAATTTTATTTGCATGATAATTTAAAAAATCTATTTATTCCAAATCAATATGGAGATAATCCTAGTATTTTTAAAACTACTTCTATTTTAGATAATTATGATTTTGCAAAAGAGTATCAAAGTAATAAATCAAAAATATACAAGCAGTATTACCCAAAAGGTTTAGATATAAACTCTATTTGGAAAGGGAATAAAAAAGAAGAGAATGACTCTATATTAACTATTTACAGACACTTTGATTCAGCCTCAGTACATAAGGGAGCTTTGGGAAATATTCCCAAAACACTTTGGGTAATTGATTATCCATTACTTGAACGTATTTATTATTCACTTGTTGCAGGCTTTGATGTTTTTGGAAATACACCACATCAATTATTAGTTCGAAAACATATGGATAGATTAAGAATTGAAGGAGAGAGTAATTTTTTAGAATATTTACCAAAAGAGTCAAGAAAAGAGTATTTCAATTCATGGTATCAAGGCTGGTTAGCCTCACAATTAAGTGTTTATGTTCCATCAGAAGTTCAAAGTTCAATTGATTATAAAACAGATGATTTCAAAGAAGAGTTTGTTCAAAAAGTTTTTGATTATACTAAAACAAAAAAAGATTCAATTAATTTTATTGAAAAAGAGTATATTCCAATGGATATAAAAGAGAAATATACTAATAAAGAAGAGATTGAAGAGACTTTTAAATCTTTAACACTTCCAAATAGCTCACAAATAATTAAAACATTTACTGATTCAAAATCTAATCTTGCACATATTAGAATCAAAATGAATGATAAAAAAGATTTAGTTTATTCTATGATTATAAATAGATGGCATAAAAATGTTGCTCTACTTTTTTCAGAAGAATCAAGACTTGATAGTAGTAAAGATACTGTAAATTATAGGCAAGGTTTTATAGGTTCTTATCCAAATGTTTATGTGGAAGTAAAACAAGATGATTTAAGTGAATTCTTCAATCTTCTTAAAAACTATAAAAACAATGAAGTTGATAAAAAGAAAATATTAAAATTTGTTATAAATAGAGCTAATCCAAATTTTTGGAAGAGTTTTGATTGGTTTAATAACAAATTTAAAACAGAAGATAGTTTAAATTATGGATTAATGGATTTAAATAGATATATAAGCAAAGCAATTAATGATTAATGTATTAATAAATCGTTTAAATATTTTAGCTATAATCCTTTTATAAATAGAAAAAAGTATATAAAATTTAGGAAATAATATGATAGAACAAATAGATAAACAGTACGTACTTCAAACTTATGCAAGAAATTATGTAAATTTCAAAAAAGGAATCAATGCAACTTTATTTGATGATAAACAAAATGATTATATTGATTTTACATCAGGAATTGGTGTAGTTTCAGTAGGTCATGGAAATAAAAGAGTTGCCGATGTTATATATAATCAAGTAAGTAATATTACACATATTTCAAATCTTTATGCAATTGAACCTCAAGCACTACTAGCAAAAAAAATAGCAGAACTTTCAAATATGGATGTTGGTGTATTTTTCTCAAACTCTGGAGCTGAAGCTAATGAAGGTGCTATTAAAATTGCTAGAAAATATGGTGAAACTCAATTTGAAAACAAAAGATATAAAGTTATAACTTTAACACACTCTTTTCATGGAAGAACAATTACAACAGTAAAAGCAACAGGTCAAAAATCTATGCATACTCCAAATTTTGCACCTTATCCAGATGGTTTTTCATATAACCATACAATTGATGACGTTTATGATTCAATTGATGAAGAAACTGCTGCTGTTATGATTGAATTAGTTCAAGGTGAAGGTGGAGTTCAACCATTTGATAAAGATAAAATCCAAGAGCTAGCTAAGTTTTTAAAAGAGAAAAAAATTCTGCTTATAATTGATGAAGTACAAACAGGAGTTTTTAGAACTGGAGAATTTTTAGCTTCTAATTTATATGAAATCACTCCAGATATTATTACAATGGCAAAAGGTTTAGGTGGTGGTGTTCCAATTGGTGCAGTTGTTACTACTCATAAAGATATTTTAACTGCTGGAGATCATGGTTCTACTTTTGGAGGAAATTATCTAAGTACAAGTGCGGCACTTGAAGTATTAGATATTTTAGAAGAGACTAAAGACTCAGGAGCTTTAGATGAAACAATTATTCATTTTCAGAATAAAATAAATGAGCTTTATGAAAATAATAAAAAACTATTTACAAAAACAGTTGGACTTGGTTTAATGAGAGGACTTAGAGTAATAGATGCAGATACTTTAAGTGCAATTATTAAAGAAGCTTTTAATTGTGGAGTACTTGTACTTAAAGCTGGGAAACATACACTAAGATTATTACCACCTTTAACTATCTCAAAAGAGGAGATAAATGAGGGCTTTAAAAGGTTAGAAAATGCACTTTCAAAAATCAAATAATATTAAACTACTATTATGTAGTTTAATATCTTTAAATTTATTTGCAAATGAGTTTACTCTAAAAGAAGATATCTTATCTGATACAAGACAAAGAAGTTTTGATTTAACACAAAAAAAAGCTAATGAAGATAGTGCTAAATTAAAAAAAGATTGGATTAATCCAATTACTTACACATATACAAATAACTTAGGGGAGCAGTATAGAAATGAAAAATCAGTAATTTCTATTAATCAACCTATATTTCAAAGTGGTGGAATTTATCAAGCAATTAAATATGCAGATTCTACATATAATTATTCAACTTTAGAAATAGCTCAACAAAGAAAAAACTTAATTCAAACAGCAACTAATTACCTATTTTTAATAAAGAAAACTAATTTAAATATGCAAAAAGCTGAACTATCAGTATTAAATGCAAAAATTGATGTTAATAGAAAAAAAGAACAAGTTTTAAATGGCTTCTTAGATAGTTCATTTTTAGATAATGCTCTTTTAGCACTTAACTCTTCAAAGCATACATTAATTGATTTAAAATATCAAAAACAAGAGTTAATCAATAACTTTCATAATATTTCCTCAAAAAAATATACAGAGTTTACTCTTCCTACTTTAAAAATATTTAATGAAAAAGAGTATATGGATAATAATATTGAAATAAAAAAAGCGAAAGCTGATATCACTAGAAAAGATAATTATGCATATGTTACAACTGCAAAATATTTACCTAGTGTAAATGCTTTTTATACATATACTAATAATCATTTTAAAGATGGATATACAACTAAAGACAATGCACAAAGTTATGGTCTAACAGTTAGTGTTCCTTTTGATGTTAGGACATTTAATGATATTGAGAGTAAAAAACTAGATTATTTAAAATCAAAACTTGACTTACAAAATAAAATTACTGATGAAAAAACATTCTTCAAATCTAAGTTAGAAAAAATAAATATGATTGAGGATAGAATTAATATTACAAAAGAAGATTTAGCAGTTTATGATTCTATTTTAAGTATTATTTATGAAGAAAAAGAAGCTCAATTAAAAACACAAAGTGATTTAGATACTTTACAAAACTCACAAAAAATCAAAGCTTTAGATTTAAAAGTTTTCGAAATAGAGAAACAAATAGAACTTTTAAGTGTTTATGCAAAACTACATTAAGTAGTAAAAAAAGAAGTAAACTACTTCTTTTTTTCTTTAAAATTAATATAATACTCAATCTCAGCAGGTGTTAATATCTTAATTGTATTTGTACTTCCTGGCAT
>MDTG01296700.1_pt1 | contig 11024 bp, 8 predicted proteins | sample 811421 | NCBI WGS metagenome assembly MDTG01 (sample SAMN05326645, study PRJNA326480) | marine metagenome | isolation source: seawater | place: Pacific Ocean: South East | collected 2011 | reverse complement strand
ACTTTTAAAGTTTTTTTAAAAGAAGTTAGTGAAATAGCTAGAAAAGGTCCACAGCTTTTTGTAAGTAGAGCTAATGCGGGTTTAGTAGTCTACTTATTTGAAAATGAAGTCCCAGAGATTCAAGAAGGTACAGTAAAAATTGTTGCTGTTTCTAGGGAAGCCAACCCTCCCTCAAGAGCTGTGGGTCCCCGAACGAAAGTAGCTGTTGATAGTATTGAAAAAGAAGTTGATCCTGTGGGAGCATGTATTGGAGCTAGAGGAGCAAGAATTCAACAAGTCGTAAATGAATTACGAGGAGAGAAGATAGACGTCATTAAATGGTCATCTGATCCTATTCAATATATTTTGAATTCCTTGAGTCCTGCAAAAGTTGATTTAGTTAGGTTAGTTGACCCGGAAGGACAACATGCACACGTATTAGTGCCTCCTGATCAATTGAGTCTTGCCATAGGAAGAGAAGGACAAAATGTAAGACTTGCCGCGAGACTAACCGGTTGGAAAATAGATGTCAAAAATTCTCATGAATATGATCAAGAAGCAGAAGATGCAGTAGTTGCTGAATTAATTATTCAAAGAGAAGATGAGGAGAACCTCCAAAGAGAAGCTGAGCAAAGATTGGAAGCTGAACAAGCTGAGCGTGCAGCTGAAGATGCAAGATTAAGAGAACTCTATCCTCTTCCTGAAGACGATGAAGAATATGATGAAGAACAATATGAAGGAGAAATTGCTGCTGAAAATAATCAGACAGAAGATAAAAAAGAAAATGAAATATTATCTAAAGAGGAGAGAACACGTTGATACAAAAATCTCCTGTTATGCGAATATGTATATCATGTAGACAAACTTATGACAGGAATAATCTTTTGAAGATTACAAATGACCACAAGCTAGGAATTATGTTTCATAAAGGGATTGGGCGTTCCGCTTACATTTGCAAATCAAAAAAGTGTTACACAGATTCTAAAATCAAGAAAAAACTTCAAAAAGCTTTAAAAACGGCTTTCGAACCTGAATTCTTTGATATTTTTGAGAAGGAAATTGAAAACTATAATTAACTATCCCATTAAGGGAATATAATTAAAATTAAATCCTTTTTAATTACAAAAAGAGTAAAAATCACACTAAATGACTATCAGCGATAAAATCAGGGTTTATGAACTTTCCAGAGATTTGAATCTGGAAAATAAAGATATATTGGATGCTGCTCAGAAACTCTCAATTTCAGTTAAAAGTCATAGCAGTTCAATAAGTTTAGCTGATGCAAAAAAGATCAAAAACCTTATTAATAAAAAAAATTCAGGTGAAAAAATAATCTCTGTTAAAAAACCTTTAATTAAAGAAACAGCTGATAAACCAAACAACGTAGATAAGAAAAATATAAAGAATACAATTCCTCACAATGTATCTGATCAAAAAAGGTCCGTTAAAGATAACTTAAATAAAAAACCTTTATTGATTCGGCCAATAAATAAACCAGCAAACTCAAAAATAATTTCTAATACAAGCGATAAGCTCAAAAAACCTACAATTGTTAGTAGCCTTCAATCTAGTGGACAAACAAGAAACAAAGATAATGTTAAAAATACAGTTAAATCAACAAATAATTTAAAAGAACAAACTAATCCAAAGTTTAACCAAGACAATAAAGTCTTTCGTAACCCAAGCAAGCCTCCCATAAAAAGCCCAGCACGTCCACCAATTCAGTTAATAGAAAAGCCTAAAAATTTAACAGATTCCCGTAGGACAAATGATCTTTCTAGGAAAAATAATTCTTTCGAAAGAAAAAATACATCTAGTAACTTTAATCAAAATCCTAAGAATCCCGCGAAGAACAATCTAAATAATACTCGAACTAAAATTACACCTGAGCTTGTAGGCGCTCCGATAAGAAGACAAGATCCAAGGATCAATGTAAATAGTAATAAGCAAAATCCATATAACAAACAAAATATTGCTAACAGACAGAATTCCGCTGTCAGACCAGGATCTACTAATAGAGCAGGATTACAGAATAGACAGACGCCACCTAACAGGCCTGGCGTCAATAGGCAAGGCAATCCTAATAGGGTTGGAGCACCTAATAGACCTAATGGGAACTTAAGGCAAGGAACTCCCTATAGACAAGGTGATTTCAACAGAGCTGGTTCGAAATTTAATAACCAAAAGTCTTCAGGGATTAGAAAACCAGTATCTCCCAATGATTTGATGCAACTTCAGAAAACGAATGCATCAGATAAAGAAAAACTAAATAGAAATAATGCTGAAAAGCAAAAAGTTGAGTCTCCTAAACAGAAAGTAAAAGCTCCAAACAGTCGGCCAAATACGGCTCCAACTTCCAAAAAACCACCTCATAGATCATTTACAAATAATTCAAAAAAAACTGGGAGATCAGATTGGGACGATAGTGCAAAACTCGAAGCACTTAGAAATAAAAATCCACAAAAACAGAGACAAAAAGTTCACATAATTGGTGAGAATGATGATTCTTTAACATCAGAGACCAGTGGATATTCAGGAGAAAAGATCTCAATTTTATCAGCTAGTTTGGCTCGTCCAAAAAAAGAGAAATCCGACGAGAATAAGTCCCAAAAAGTTTCAAGACAATTCAAGAAAAAGAAAAAAGAAACAACAAGACAAAGACAAAAGAGAAGAGCTATGGAACTTCGGGCAGCAAAAGAGGCTAAACAAGTGAGACCTGAAATGATAATTGTTCCAGAAGATAATTTAACAGTTCAAGAATTAGCAGATAAACTAAGTCTTGAAAGTTCAGAAATAATTAAATCTCTTTTCTTTAAGGGAATAACAGCAACAGTTACTCAATCGCTTGATTTAGCAACTATTGAAACTGTTGCAGAAGAATTTGGAGTACCTGTTTTACAGGATGATGTTCAAGAGGCTGCCAAGAAAACCGTAGATATGATTGAGACTGATGATATGGATAGTCTTATCAAAAGGCCTCCCGTTATTACAGTTATGGGTCATGTAGATCATGGCAAAACAAGTCTATTAGATTCCATAAGAGAATCCAGAGTTGCTTCAGGAGAGGCAGGAGGAATAACTCAACATATAGGAGCTTATCAAGTTGAATTTGAACATGAATCTAAAAAGAAGAAATTAACCTTCCTTGATACTCCCGGTCATGAAGCTTTCACCGCAATGCGAGCAAGGGGTACAAAAGTTACCGATGTAGCTGTACTTGTAGTAGCTGCTGATGATGGTTGCAGACCTCAAACACTTGAAGCGATTAGCCACGCGAGAGCAGCTAAAGTCCCAATAGTTGTAGCAATTAATAAAATTGATAAAGAGGGGGCCTCTCCAGAACGAGTAAAGCAAGAGTTATCCGAAAGAGATCTAATTGCTGAAGATTGGGGTGGAGATATAGTCATGGTTCCAGTAAGTGCGATCAAAAAACAAAATATTGATAAATTACTGGAAATGATTTTGTTAGTTTCAGAAGTAGAAGATCTTCAAGCTAATCCAGGAAGACTAGCTAAAGGAACCGTCATTGAAGCTCATTTAGATAAAGCCAAAGGCCCTGTCGCAACTTTATTGGTACAAAATGGAACATTGAGATCTGGCGATGTATTGGCTGCAGGATCAGTCCTAGGAAAAATCAGGGCAATGGTTGATGAGCGTGGCGATAGAATTAAAGAGGCGGGACCATCCTTTCCTGTTGAAGCTCTGGGATTCAGTGAAGTGCCTACTGCTGGTGATGAATTTGAAGTCTACCCAGATGAAAAAGCTGCGCGATCTATAGTTGGTGATAGAGCTACTGATGCAAGGGCAACAAAGTTAGCCCAGCAAATGGCATCGAGAAGAGTTAGCTTGTCATCATTATCAACTCAAGCTAATGATGGCGAGCTCAAAGAATTAAACTTAATTCTCAAAGCTGATGTTCAAGGGAGTGTTGAAGCGATATTAGGTTCATTAGAACAATTACCAAAAAATGAAGTTCAAGTAAGAGTACTATTATCGGCCCCAGGAGAAATAACAGAGACAGATATTGATTTAGCAGCTGCCTCTGGTTCAGTAATAATCGGATTTAACACATCACTAGCTTCTGGTGCTAAGAGAGCTGCTGATGCAAATGATGTTGATATACGAGAATATGAAGTAATCTATAAACTTTTAGAAGATATTCAGCTAGCGATGGAAGGGCTACTTGAGCCTGATCTTGTTGAAGAGTCCTTAGGGAAGGCTGAAGTTCGAGCAACTTTTGCTGTTGGGAAAGGTGCCATTGCTGGGTGTTACATACAAAGTGGTAAATTACAAAGAAATTGTTCCCTAAGAGTTCTTAGATCAGATAAAGTCATTTTTGAAGGTAATTTAGACTCTCTGAAAAGATCAAAAGATGACGTCAAAGAAGTAAATACTGGCTTTGAGTGTGGAGTTGGCTGTGATAAATTTGCTTCATGGAATGAAGGGGATATAATTGAAGCCTTTAAGTTTGTTACTAAAAAACGAACATTAAACACCCAAGTAACTTAGTCCTCCTTGTTTCTATCGAAGAACAATAAAGTAGGGAATAAAACGCAAGCACCCAACTGTATTAAAAAATTGCTTTGTTGAAACTCATTTCCACTAGCCATTTTAGAAAGCATAATTAAAAGCCCCAAAAAAGCTGAACCGGCAAAAGCAATCCATAATATTCTTCTCAAACCCTTAAAAGGAGTTTGAGATTCCTTTAATAATTTCTTTTTTAATTCAGGATCAATTTTTGACATTAAATCTATCAAATATAAAATAGTCTATATGAAAAAATCAAAATTTTTTATTGCCGATATAGCTCAGAGGAAGAGCAACTGTCTCGTAAACAGTAGGTCATTGGTTCAAATCCAATTATCGGCATTTTATTCTAAGAAAAAACATGGGTCATAAAGGATTTAGATTTAAAAATCTTTTTAAAATAATTATTTTTTTTCCAGTTATTTTTTATTTTGGCAAAAGAAGTTATATAGCTTTTGATGAGGGATTTTATGCGCTTCAAGCTAGATGGATATTAGAAAAGGGCAATTGGACAATACCTTTGTGGTGGAATGAATATGTTTTAGATAGGACAATAGGGTTACAGTTTTTAATCGCTAAGTCACAAGATATCTTTGGGGTAAATACTCTTTCAGCTTATTTACCTACAACATTGGCAGCAATAATCATGTTATTTCTGACTTTTAAGTTACATGAAGAACTATTAGATAAAAAATATGCAATCATATCCCCACTCATACTATCAACAACTTATTTATGGTTTGACTACTCTCATTTAGCTACTCAAGACATAATTTATTCGTGCTTAGTAACCCTTGGGATCTTTTCTTTAGTAAAAGTAAAAAGTAAAGAAAACAAATTTTATATTTTCCTTTTCGGTATTTGGATTGGTTTAGCTTTTATGATGAAAACATTTCTAATTGCTGTACCTTTAGTTTCAATTATCCCATATTTCTTAAGCAAAAAGAAACTATTATCAAGTAAATTCTTTTGGATAGGCTTACTAATTGGATTCGTTCCATATTTAATATGGGCTTTTTCTATCAATCCTTATTTAGATAAAAATATTATTTTTCATTTATTTAAAAAATTCAACGTTCTTTCCAATAAAAATACTTTTACAAATCCTTTCTATTATTATTTATGGAATATACCCATTACTTTTTTACCATGGAGCATTTTTTCAATTATTGGGTTAATTAAAAACTCTTCTGAAAATAAAGAAAAAAAGTATTTACTAACTATTTTCCCATTATTATTAATAATAATAATAAGTATTTTTTCAACAAAAACACCCTATTATCCATTACAAATTTCATCAATTCTATCTCTAAATAGTTACATAGGCATCAAATATTTAATTGAATCAAATAGGTATAAATTTATTTTCACTTTTTTTACTTCTAAGATTATTCCTTTACTTTTAATTTGTTGTGTTTTTGCATATTATTTTGTTTTTAAAAATCTTACTGTTTTCAACTTCAAAGAAAATTTATTTTTAACTTTTGGATTAATATCTTTCGCCTTATGTTGGGCATTTATTAAAAATAAATCGTCTATGAAAGAAATTTTAATTCCATTAATAATTGGTCCCTACTTATTAACAACATGTCTCCTTCAATCTGGATTATTTACTGATAGGTCAAGAGAATTAAGAGAAACTATGGAACACATATCATCTTTTGATATAGTCAAAAATCAAACCATAAATGTTGATACAAGCGGAATAAATGACTCTCTTTCTCAATCAAAAATCATCAGAATTTCTCTGCTTACTCCTAAGTTAGGGGAAGGTTTAAAGAGCCTTAGCGATTTAGATCAAAAAGAATTAGTTTGGTCTACAGAATCCAAAGAAACAATAATTAAGCAGAATTCTTTTAATGTTTTATATGAGAATGAAACTTTGAATCCTTGGAAATTAATAATAAAAAAGTAATCTATTTATACTATTATAATGTCTGACGAAAAACTTATAAAGTAATGAAAACTGTTAATAGTTGGCATTTAACAAATAATAAACTTCATCAATTATTCAAGGATAATAATGAATTTATTTCCATTAAAGTAAGAGGTAATACTTGGGAACCAATTACAAGATGGTTTAGATTAGATTCTAGGATTTTCAAAGAGACAACAAACAGAGCTAGAATAACTTTATGCGATATTGAATCCCTAGCAGAGATTTATAACTATAGATCCATAAGATGGAAGGCAAAAAAATTAACTCCTCTACCAACTCAATTAATTCCTAGAGCTTTAAAAAATATCATCCGTAAGTTGCCAATCATCAAGCAGCTTGCATATGAACTGGAAATAGTTTTCTATAAATATCATGAAAATAAATCTGACCAATTAATTTCGTTAATCATTCCGGCAAGAAATGAAGAAGGAAATAAAGAACTTTTAATAAATGCGTTAAATAAATTTAAAAAAATTCAAAAAAAACTAGAAATTATATTCGTTGAGGGTAACAGCAAGGATAATACATATTCAATGCTTAAAGATTTAAAAGAAAATTTCTCAGATTTTTTCAAGATTTCACTCTTAAAACAAACAAGCAAAGGGAAGAAAAATGCAGTTGTAGAGGGATTTAACATATCCTCAGGAGAGACTCTTGCAATTATAGATAGCGACTTTACTGTAGATATTGATGATAGTATTTCAGCAATAATGGAATCAACAAAAAATGAGAATATCCTAATTAATTGTGCTCGAACAACATTCCCAATGGAAAAAGACGCTATGCGATGGGCTAACTACATCGGTAACAGATGCTTTGCAATTTTATTATCAATCCTTATTAACAAACCAGTATCAGACTCACTTTGTGGAACAAAAGTTTTCTCACGAAAATTTTTCAATCTTATGAAAAAAAATGGGAGTTGGGATTCTAAGTCAGATCCATTTGGCGATTTCACAATCATATTTGAAGCCGCTAATAATAATATTAAAATCCTGAATTATCCTGTCAGATACTATGCTAGAAGATCAGGAAGTCCTAATATATCTAGATGGATAGATGGACTAAAACTACTTAAAGTCTGCTGGATTTATATGATTTCTGATATTTGAATTTTATTTTTTTATATTTACTGTTGAAAATAATTGTTAATTTCGACAAATCAGTAATAAAGTAGTTAGATTCTTTGCAGAGATAAGTTTTTTTCATCTCTTGATATGAAATTTAATTTTCAATTTAAAAAATTAAATAAAAAAAATTTCCAGAGAAAGCACTTTGGAAAAATACTCACCGTAAGACTTCCATGTAATCCAATATTTCCGATAGGGCCAGTTTACCTAATAGACCACGTTCATAAATGTTTTCCTAATATAGACCAACAATTTATTGATCTAGCAATAATCCCAACAAATAAAATTTCTAAATACTTAAAACGCAAGATTGATGAATTTAGACCACATCTAATAATTTTTTCATGGAGAGATATTCAAATTTATGCACCTGTAGATGGCAGAAGTGGAAACCCTCTTCAAAATTCTTTTGAGGTATTTTATTCAAAAAACATTTTTAAAAAAATTCGAGGTTCTTTAGGAGGATTAAAGTTAATAGCATCTCATTATGGTGAAATTTATAGGAATACTTCTTTAGTAAAAATGGGCTTAAAAAGAGCTAAAAAGTACAATAAAGATGTGAAAGTAATCTTAGGAGGAGGAGCTGTTAGCGTTTTTTATGAACAATTAGGAAATTTACTTCCTGCAGGAACTATTGTTTCTGTTGGAGAAGGTGAAACGCTAATTGAAAAAATTATTAAGGGCGACTCGATTGAAAAAGAAAGATGTTATTTCGCAGGACAAAAACCTCGAAATAAATTAATACATGAACAACCATCAGGCTCGATTAAAACTGCTTGTAATTACAAATACATAAAATCTATCTGGCCAGAATTTAACTGGTATATTGAAGGAGGAGACTACTATGTTGGTGTCCAAACCAAAAGAGGTTGTCCTCATAATTGTTGTTTTTGTGTTTATACAGTTGTAGAAGGGAAAAAAGTCAGAGTTAACCCAGTAGAAGAAGTAATCAAAGAGATGAAGCAACTTTATGAGATTGGAGTAAGAGGGTTCTGGTTTACTGATGCACAGTTCATTCCAGCTAAGAAACACATTCAAGATGCAAAAATACTACTTCAAGCTATCAAAGATCAAGGATGGAAAGATATTAATTGGGCTGCATACATTAGAGCTGACAACATTGATCCTGAACTTGCTCAATTAATGGTTGATACTGGCATGAGTTATTTTGAAATAGGTATCACATCGGGATCTCAAGAACTTGTCAGAAAAATGAGGCTGGCATATGACCTTGAAACTGTACTAGATAACTGCAGAATGCTTGTCAAATCAGGATTTAAAAATCACGTCTCAGTTAATTATTCCTTCAATGTTTTTGATGAAACGCCAAGCACGATAAGACAAACTATTGCTTATCACCGAGAATTAGAAAATATATTTGGCAAAGGTTTAGTTGACCCAGCAATATTTTTTATAGGGTTACAACCCCATACTCTTTTGGAAAAATATGCTTTAGAGAATAAGATTTTGAAGCCCAATTACAATCCAATGAGTATGATGCCATGGACTGCGAGAAAACTTTTATGGAATCCCGGCTCGCTCGGGAAAAGGCTTGGTGAAGTCTGTTTAGAAGCTTTTGATAATAAAGATGATGAATTTGGTAAAACAGTCATCAATATACTAGAAAGAGAATATGGAAAGTCATCCCTGCAAGAGTCTTTAAAAGTTCGTCCCCTCTCACAGAGAAAACTAGCTGATTTAAAAAGGTAAGCTAAATTAAACCTGCTTTAAATACCTATCAATCCTCTCTTTCAATGGAACTTGAAATTCCTTTCGATTTTAGTGATTCCGAATAAAACTCTGCTGGTTCCAGATCGCAAACAATTACTAAGCCAACTCCAGTGTTATGAGCCTCTAACATAATAGAAATAGCATCTTGCTCACTTAATTGTGGAACAACTTCTCTTAAAGAAATAGTTACGTACTCCATAGAATTAATTGGATCATTATGGAGTAAAACCTTATATTTAGGAGATTTATTTTTTAATTCAGCAGGTTTTTTTTCAAGAACTGCTGCATTATTATTTCCATCTTGCTCGAACTTGATATTTGACATTTAATTTTTTTTTGGGTCTAAATATTAAAGAGTATTATATATTAATTATTCGTTCCATTGCATCAAGAACGTTGATACGTGAGTTAAATGCCGATAATCGGAAATAACCTTCCCCTGACAATCCAAATCCGCTCCCCGGAGTACCTACTACTCTCGCTTTTTCAAGTAAGTAATCAAAAAAGTCCCAAGATGTCATTTGATCTGGAACTTTAATCCAAATGTAAGGAGCATTATCACCCCCATAAACTGTAAATCCTGAAGTCTGAAGTTTATTTTTCATGATCTTTGCATTTTCCATATAAAAATCGATAAGAGTTCTAACTTCTTTTTTCCCTTCAGACGAATAAACCGCCTCTGCACCCCTTTGAACAATGTAGCTAACGCCATTAAATTTAGTAGATTGTCTTCTATTCCAAAGGGACCATAAACTAACTTTTTCGCCTGTTTTTCTTAGCCCACAGAGATTTTTTGGTATTACGGTATAGGCACATCTAACTCCTGTAAATCCAGCATTTTTCGAAAATGATCTAAATTCTATGGCACAATCCTTTGCACCTTCTATTTCGTATATCGAATGAGGAATATCCTCATCTTGTATAAATGCTTCATAAGCAGCATCAAAAAGTATTAACGATTTATTCTGCACGGCATAATTAACCCATCTCTTCAATTCATCTTTAGTAATTGTTGCTCCCGTAGGATTATTGGGAAAGCAAAGATACAAAATATCTACTTTACCTTTTGGTATTTCAGGCAGAAAATTGTTTTTCTCATTTATTGCGAGATATGTTAATCCTTGATAAGTTCCATTTTGGATAGAATTTCCAGTCCTGCCGGTCATGACATTACTATCAACATAAACGGGGTAAACAGGATCTGTTACAGCTATTGAATTATCATTACCAAGAATATCTAAAATATTGCTACTATCGCATTTCGATCCATCTGAAACAAAAATTTCATCTGGTGAAATTTGACAGCCCCTTGAAATAAAATCAAAATCAGATATTTTCTTTCTTAGCCAAAAATAACCTTGTTCTGGTCCATAACCCTTAAAGCCTTCAATTGTTCCCATATCATTTAATGCTTGACTCATGGCTTCTCTGCAGGCTTTAGGCAAAGGTTCCGTTACATCGCCTATCCCTAGTTTAATTATTTTAGAACTCTTCTCTGATTGAGAATATATTTTTACTCTTTTAGCAATTTCAGGGAATAAATACCCTGCTTTGAGTTTTAAATAGTTTTCGTTAACTTGAACCACTTTAGATAAAAAAATCTAGCCAATATTAGGATAATGGATCAACGTGCTTTAGTGGTAATTAAATGTTAATATTATTGTAGTTATGGTTAAATTAAGAGATAATCATGGCTATAAATTCAATTCAAATAGTTT
>MDTG01282948.1_pt1 | contig 11024 bp, 5 predicted proteins | sample 811421 | NCBI WGS metagenome assembly MDTG01 (sample SAMN05326645, study PRJNA326480) | marine metagenome | isolation source: seawater | place: Pacific Ocean: South East | collected 2011 | reverse complement strand
TCGTGTTATTTCGAACGTCGGACGTCGCGACGGAGAGATTTCTGTCGTTGTCTTCTTCTTCTTCTTCTTCTTCTTCTTCTTCTTCCAAGGCGGCGGCGACGGCGGCGGCGACGACGACGACGACGACGACTCCAACCGAGGAGATCCTTGCCGTGGTGACGGTTGGGTGGCAGATATCTTCATCGAACCCGAGCGAACAAAAAAGAGAGAGAGAAAGGCAAACGTACTTGCGACGGATACTCGAAAACTATCGAAACGTGTGCGACGACACTAGTCTTTCTTTCAAACGAGTCACGGTAGCTATCGCGGCGTACGTTGACGACGAGGACGTGTTGACGACATTTTTAGTAACCTCCTCTGGCGTCGTCGGAAATAACACCGTTCTTTCCGTGCGAACGAACGGTGACTGGCGAATAGTTGAGGACAAGGAGGGTAACGGTAGCGTGCGAATGGAACGAATGGAAAGCAAAAAGGAGGTGAATATTAATCAGAAGAAGAAGAAGAAGAAGAAGAGTGCATCATCGTGCGAGTTCGCTGTGAATTTAGAGCTGTTCGGTTTCAGAGAGATTGACACGAAGAAATCGTACATGACGCCTGGAGATTTGTCGATTCGTCATAGGGATATATTTTTGCGCAGAATCCTCGCCGATGACGACGAGGATGTGAACGGCGATAAAGTATTATTCATCGTTCAAGAAGACGACGTGTTTCTCGACGAAAAACATGTCTCGTTGTTTCTGGAAACTTCGAAAATTACGGAGCGCATGAACGACGATCGAGAAGAAGAAGAAATTTTCTACCACCCGTTCTTCTTCGATTACGAGAAGGATAGCAACGACATCGTTTACGCCGACTGGAGAGTCAACGCCGGCGTTGTCCAAAAACTCGCATGGAACAACCAAACTGTTTTCGTGAGCGCAAAAGCCTCTGGCGGGGGGAGGAGCTTGATGATTCGTGGACGCTCTCGCCTGCGAGATTTACTCTTTACAAACAAAAGTAGTTCTAATAGTAGTAAAACTGTTTCAGAATTGGAAGAATGGCTCGATCCACTCGCTGCACATCCGGGCGAATTTAACCTAGAAATAGCCACGAATCGATGGATCGAAAGAAGAGTGCGCGCTAAACGCGGGGACAGTAGCGCTGAAAAAAAAGCACTCTTTCTCTTACCTCTCTCTGGCGGAGGAAACCGCTCGTTGGAAACTCTTTTGGAAAGCTCCGGTATCTGGCACGCTTCGAACACGTATGTCGGAAGAAGAAAAGAACTCATCGTCTCTTCTTCAGCCAACAAAAACCAAGAGACTTTAGAACGCTTGCGCCTGGACGAGCTCCGTCAAATCTTCCACTCGTGTCTGACAGAAAATGACGAAAATGAATGTTTTCGGTGCTTACAAAATATGGATGCAAAGGCGGCTGAATATCGCGCGCGCGTATTCGTCGATTTCGAGCGAGGAGAAGAAGACGATGAAGACGATGAAGACGACGAAGACGAAAACAGAAAAGCAGACCGAATACACGACGATCACGAAAACGAACACTCTCATCGCCCTCATCGTCGCGAGAAGAAGACAAAGAAGCCCACGCGGAGGCGCGTGGACGTCTCCTTTTCCTGCGCCGCGAAATAAAAGTCCCTCCTCTGCTTTTCCCGCGCCAAAGTAGAAAAGAAGTGCAGTGGACACGAAAAAAGCTCACGTGCATCTATACCAGTCGTCGTTTTGTGTCTCGACGACGTTGTCTGCGCACCTTTTTTTGTGCGTTCTTCTTTGTGTTGTTAAAGGTATTCGAAGGAATCTCGATCGCGTTTTCGTATCTTTTTGTAACGGTCTCGAGCCCCCAAAAAATATCTCTTTACAAAAAGTGCATCGGAAGCTCTGTGTTCGCAGACATAAAAACCAAAGAGTATAAAACGAGACCAAAACAGCGAGGAGAATACGTGGCCATGTACGCCGCTTTACTAAAGAATCGACAGCGCCCGATCGTTGGCGGCGCCGATGCGAACGCCTCTTCTTTGGGGGCGATGAGATACGATGCAAAATTGAAGCCATTCCGCGGCTCAATTCATACTCATCGCGCAACGTGGTGGAAGTCGTCGTCGCGCGCGGCGCGCGAGATCGTCGCCCTCGCGACTGTGTTTTTGCTCACGTTTTACGTGTCGTATTCTCGGACAACGACGACGACGACAACGACGTATACGCCGTCGCAACGTGGGCTCGAGATGAGAAAGTACTACGCAGAACAGTGGAAGGAAAACAAGTACAGATATCTCACGCACGCGGGTCGACATCGACTTGTGGAATATTCTTCTTCCGCCAAACGCAAGTTGTTGGGCGTCCACATGACTTCCTCCATCGACGAAGTGACGCCGCCAGAGACGACGTGCAATTCTGGTTCTAGTTCGTACGTCGTTTCTGGCGCGGACACGGCTGGTGATTTTGGAGCGCGAATGTGCTGTTCGTCGTATTACGCGACAAAGGTTGAGTATTGCGGGTACGAAACGACGAACAAACCCAGTTTCAATTATTTGATACACGTGACTTCGGACAAGACGTCGACGGCTTCGATAAGCTCGAGTGCCACGAACTTAACGGACGGCGATTGTAAATCGTACGAACCGGATGCACCAGCAAAAATATGCGTGTATACGGAGTGCCAGACTACGGATACAAGCGACTGCACTTTTCCTGAACATAAGGTGACGTTTACTCACTCACCGTTCCCGCCTCCTCCGAGTCCGAGTCCGCCGCCGCCTGCGCAAGCCGCGGTTGAGGCGACTATGGAACTCACCGGATATAACGCGGCCGAGTTTGGCGATGCGCAGAAGACGGCGTTTAAGAATGGCATGGCATCGTATTTGAATGTCGATGCCGCTGCTATTACGGTGACGAATGTCATCGACGTCGCGTCGTCTGGTCGCAAACTTCAAGCAGCCACGGATAAGGTCAGTGTTGAATTCACAGTTAAAATGACTACTTTTGCGGATATCTCGACGGTGGAAGAAAAACTCGTCACCGAAGACGCGACAAAGTTGAACGATATAAAAAACACGCTCAGCGCGCAAGCTGATTTAACAGTCACAGCAATCACCGCTCCGGTGTCGCTGACGAAACTCGCACCTCCTCCGAGTTCGCCGCCTCCGGTTCCGCCTCCAGTTCCGCCTCCGAATTCTGGGATATTTTCGAGTTCGGATGCAGCAAAGTGGTCGATTCTGTTCGGCCCGGTTGTTTCGCTCGCGTTTGCGGTTTTATGCGACGCATTTCTAAACGTGTAATCGTCGCCGAAGAAGACTCGTGATAATGGAGCTCACCAAAAAACGGTTCCATCGATTCGGACCGTTCGCGTCGAACATCGGCAACGACAACTTTGCGACTCGAAAATTCAAAACGTCGATTCATCGAATCCAAAAGCGAGAGAAACATATAACTTTGGTGGGAAAATATACCAGTACGACTATTATAAATAACACGAGTACCGCGCTTGACATACAATCGCTACAACAAACAATACTCCGTAATTGAAATAGTGCGCTCGCTCTCGAGTATTCATCAAACTCCCGCGACTCCTACTTAAACTTGATTATTCAAAAGCCACTCGTAAGACGTTCACGACGCACCGAGGGCTTATTACATGAGCGCGAACGCGACCGCGCTCGCGGAAAGGAGACCAAAGAGAAAGGTCGTTCCGGACGACGACGACGAGTGATCCGAGTGATCATCATCCGATTCGCACTCTTCGTGAGTGTCCCCGTGCATGTGCATAGACCCGTGTGCATGCGACCCGGTACATCCTCGAGCAAGCGCTGACATTCTCGCCTTATCTGCGTGCGAAAACATCGTTTTGTCTTTCTCGATGCACCACGCTTTACTCGCGTCCCCCATGTATTTGATCGGATCCGCATCCGTCACGCCTGAGCTCGAGCACAACGTGTCGCAATCATGCGCGGAGCATCCCAAGAACCCGGCGGGTTGAGACGCCGGGAACCCCTGTGTCGCGACGTTCTCCAGATTTGAAATTCGAGCGTCCGCGTACGACGTGCACGTGGACGTGAGTCCAGCGTCGTCGCCGCAATTGTTCTCGTTCACGTTGGCCATGCAGGCGGTGACGCAATAGTAATTTCGTTCGTGCGTCTCCGATGATGCGTCGGCTTCACGCGCGACGGCAAAGACCAAAATCGAGCACAACAGGAGAACACTCCATTCAAACGCCGCTTTCTTCATCGCGTTCTCTTTTTTGAGTATATTCTCGTCTGGTGGTACAACTACCCCACTTAATAATAAGAGGGTAAAATACTAATGGGGAATTAATTTACCCCCTCCCCCTTTATTCATTGGTCACGATTTATGTGCTTTTTTAACCAAAAAAATGCTGACTCAACAAAACTCAAGACCCCACGAATGGACCCCCAAATTTATTTATTTTTTTTGAGGGGATATTTTCGTATCTCTTAAAAAAAAAAGGAATCATCATTCGTATCTATTCTTTGTCCTACCCGCCTCTCTTTTGCGACGAAGCGACCACGCTTTGACCGTCTGGGAAAAAAGAGGAGGCCAACGACGAGGTCGTTTTCGAGTTCGACCACCGCTTTACGCATTTTACGGAAGCGATGAAAGATTTGGAAGAAGAAGAGATTGAATCGAGTCGTCTGTGCGCGTTGCAGTCGCTCGGCGTGCTCGATTCCCACGCGACATCAGGAAAGCCAGCTGGACTTTCCTGGCTCGTGGACGTTTGCCGAGCGGTGTTTTGCGTACCAATCGCGCTCGTCTCTCTGGTTGACGAACACAGGCAATGGTTCTTCGCGAACTCGGGGACGTTGGCAAATAAGGGAGTAGATGAGACGGACAGGGACGTGAGTTTTTGCTCGCATGCGATCAAAAATCCAAAGCAAGTGCTGGTTGTTCGCGATACCCAGAAAGATCCGCGATTCGTTGACAATGGATTGGTGAAAGGATTTCCGTTCATTCGCTTTTACGCAGGTAAACCACTAGAGATCGAAATTGACGGATGTAACTGGGCGCTGGGTACGTTGTGCGTCATCGACGTCGTACCACGGGAGTGGTCGAAAACAGAGGAAAAGATGCTAAACACGCTGGGAAACATCGCTACAAACTATTTGTCGCGATACGTCAAGTCGCAAGACAAAGCGTAGCCGGGGCAGAAAACGAACCAGGCGTTAAGGACTAATGAAAAGAGTGCAACTATAACTTCGCATCCTGCCTCGGGACAAGATTTATCCGGGTTATCCGCTGTCCTTGAGCTCCTGACTCCGTCACTCACTCGGGCACATCGCAGTAGCAGCAGCGAACGAGATCCTGACGTTGCGTCGGTTCCTTCCGGCTTGGCTACCGCGCTTGCGTTGCTGTCATCAATGGAATCTTCTATGTTTAGAAATAGTAATTTGCTTGCGCCGAGTAATAAATCAACATGGGAAGTACTTGTTCTCACAGATGCCGATTTCCGTATTCTGATTGTAAATCCTGGTTGGGAAAGTTTGACGGGATTAAAAATACACGAGACAATTGGAAATTCACTTTTTGAACTTTGCTGCAAAAATGACGACGATGGGTGGAAGAACAGCTCGGAAAGCTTTGAGTTTGCCGTGCGGGCTGCGGTGGAGAAGGGTGGAGGTCCGGATTGTTGTGGTTGGATTTCCTCTCCCAAAACAAGTGCCAAAGGTGTTAGGCAAAAAGTGTGGTTCTCGGCTTCGGCTACGATTTTAGACGGTTTTGGGAGCGGGAGTGTAGTAGTTATTCGTGGATACGATCGAACGAATGAAAAGAATGCCGCAATTGCGATGGAACAAGCCAAGGCTGTAGCCGAGTCATCGGCATTCGCAAAAAGTAGGTTCTTGGCTAATATGTCACACGAGCTACGAACTCCAATCAATGCCATCAAATTGGCTGCTGAGGTTTTGATGAAAAAAAACGTCGCGCAAAATCCTGAACAACGGGAGCTTTCGCATATGATTCTTCAGAGTTCTTCGCACATGACGGAACTCGTCGACCAGATTTTGATGTACTCTCAGCAGGAAGAGGGAAAAAAGACCACCAGGGGAATTCCGGGAAGTTTACCCACACGTTTTGATTTGAGGGAATGCGTCGAGCAAATACTTGCAAATTTTTCCGTGCAAGTGGCTTCAAAAGGTTCGGAACTTTCTTATGTGATGGATGATTCGTGCCATGATATTATATTTGCTGATTCAATGGGTATAAGACAAGTTTTGTTCAATATTATTGGAAACGCCGTAAAATTTACAGAGACAAATGGAACCATAGACGTTGACATCGAGTTCCTCAAAGAAAAGAATTCAAACACTTCGCTGCTAAAATTCAAAGTTGCAGATAACGGGCCAGGGATTCATTCGAGCAAGCTCGAAAAGATCTTTTTACCCTTTGAACAAGGAGATGACAGCATGACGCGAGAGAAAACGGGTGCCGGGCTTGGTTTGAGTATCAGTCGAAATATTGCAGAGCGTCTTGGAGGACAATTAACGTGTTCCATGGAGAAAGAACGTTGCGTTTTCAGGTTTGAAATCCCCGTAGAATGCAGTCCAAAAGGTGAAGGTGAAAAAGCGTTGAAAAGGTTTGAGTCTATTGGAAACATTGGAAAAGAAATCGTCGGACTCGTTCTGTGTTCGAGCACTCGTTTGCGTTTTTCTGTCGTTGCCATTCTTAAGTATTTAGGTATACAAAAGATCATAGTCTCCGAATCTCCATCTGTTGCCTGCGCAGAGCTTAAGAAAGGTGCTGCTGATATCGACGTGATTCTTGTGGATGAACCAGTTGTGAGTTCGACAACTCAAGAAGATTGGTTCAAATGTGCGCAGGCAATTAAATCGTGGTCCGCCAGAAATTCTGAAAGTTTTCATCAAACACCTTTGCTGATGCTGAATTTCCTTGACATTTTCTCGTCAGAGTATCCCATTGCAAAGAAAAGAAAAAATAAGGATGATGATACTACACAGGAGAATGTTGATATCAACGACGAAAGTCGATGGGAAGCGCTGTTCGACGAAATAAATTATCAACGCGTGACCAAACCTGTAACAGCCAGTCGACTCAGGGTTCCTCTCGAGATAGCACTCGGAATGCATGGAAATACGCTAAAAGAGCACCGAGAGACGGAAACCTCTTCTTCGTCAGATTATGAAGTTCTTGAAAGCGCTGGTCTCCGTATTCTTCTTACCGAAGATAATATTATCACCAGTAAAATCATGGCAAAGCTTCTAAGATGTATAGGTTGTTCCAACATTTCTCTCGCGTATAACGGATCTGAAGCCGTAAAGGCAGTTTCTTCGGAAAAATTCGATATAGTTCTGATGGATTTGCAAATGCCTGTCATGGATGGGATCGAAGCGGCGCGAAAAATGTTCGCCGAACCCAAAAAATGCTTCGAAGGCATTAGCCCTCCAATTATTGCCATCACTGCCGACGTGACTGAGGAAATTGAAGCTCAATGCATGGACGTCGGCTTCGACGTGTTCATGAAGAAGCCCGTGGGTGCAAAAGAGCTCACGGCTGTACTTCTCGAGTACGCGAAGAAGAAAAAGAACAAGAAGAAGAAGAAGAAGAAGTTATAGAAGTTATAGAAGTTATAGACGCAACTTTTGTGTCGTCTGTAACTACACGTACTTGTATACCACGCTCGCATACGTATAACCAACGCTCGCAAACAATTTAGTAATTATCAAAAATACGTAATCAATACTCCTCTTCGTCCACACCTGAAAATATAAACTCCGGATACTCCGTGCTCAACGTCGCCAGCGTCGCCAGCGTCATGTTCGCGATGCATTTTCTATTCTCCTTCACCATCCTATAAAACTCCTGGTACGATATGCTTCCGTCTTTTTCGACGTCCACTTGTTCGAACGTGGTATCCAACACTCGTTCGATCGCTTCTTCGTCTAAATTCAAAAATATCGACCGTTTCATCACCGCCGAGACTAACTGTTTCAACTCCTCTCTCGTGATCACTCCGTTTCCGTTCACGTCGTACAAATCGAACGCAAACTTTGCTTTGTCGTTGGTGCTCGCTCTCGGGTGAAACACGTTCAGCGCTTTCACGAACTCGTCGAAGAATATGTACCCCTCGTCGTTGGAATCGAACTTTTCGAACAGACGCCGCTCGAACATGAATTTCTTCGTCGTCGTCGTCGTCGTCGTCTTTTCGGGGTCGTTTTGAGATGTGCTCGACTTTGTGTTTTTCCCGCACAACTCCTCTCTTTTCTTCTTCCCGAACAGCGCTTCGATAAATTCCCCTTCGTCTATGACGCCGTCGCCTCGCGCGACCGAGTCGAACAGCGTTTTGAGCACGACGACGTCGTTTTCCGAGAAGAACGTGCTTTTGGCCAGTTTGGACGCGGCGGTTTCGTGGAAGCTCTTCGCTTTGCCAACACCAGCTCGTCCCTCGTCTTCAACGTCCGTCCCCCACGTCTCAAATCGTCCCCCCTCTGCCTCGCGAGAGGCCACGCACCCCATCTCTTCTTTTTTCCTGGTAAAGGTGTCTTCAAATTTGTTGTTGGGCTTTCACCACCTTGTTGTTGTGTTCGTCGTCGTCGTCGTCGTCTGAATCGTACAACAACAGTCTTCTTCTTCTTCTTCTTCTTCTTCTTCTTCTTCTTCTCTACGGTCGTGCCATCGTCGTCGTCGTCTATTGTTATGTCGTTCCCTATACAGACATCATTCAAAAGGCCATTTTTCTCGTCCAATTCTTTTCAAAAAAAAACGTTTATTTAGGGTCTCAATTCTAGTATTTAGGGTTTAAGAGAAGACGAAGAAGACCCCACTTTTGTGCGTCTGATGAGAAGAGACTTTTGCTTGACTTTTCTCCAACGCCTCTCGTACTATACTCTACTCTCTCTGAGAGAGAAGACAAATTACAAAATCGTCGTCAAAGTCGTCCACTCATGGCGTCTGGATTCGGCGCGAAAGGGTCGGAAGGGCGGTGCTACCCGCTCTGGCAAGGGTTTTCGAAGGTCCGTTTTCGTCGTCGTACTTTTTTACTCGAGCAGCAGGAGGAGCAGGAGGAGGAGGAGGAGTGCACGCGCGTGTTTCCCTTTGATGAGAGCGTTGATGTCATCCCGTTGTGTGTCTCATCGAATCATCATCATCGTTTCTTTGGAGAGGGGGGTTTCTTCTCCTCAGAGAGAGTGTCTTTTTGTTTTCTCCTTCTTCTTCTTCGGGGGACTCCGCGTGCGCGAAAAAGCGACGAAGGCAACGAGAGCTGCTTTCGCGTTCGAGAGACGATTTTTCGTCGTCGTTTTTTACTACGTCGTTTTCTTCGGGGGACTTTTTTACCACCGCGACGACGCGATGGCGACGAGACTCGCATTCGAGAGACGATTGGACTCACGCCGCTCTTCTTCTTTTCAACAAAAACGCATTGCATCATCATCATCATCATCAAACGACAACAACGAAAACACAACAGTGCATGTCGACGGCGGAGGACCCGTCGGAATGCAAAGACGTTCGAGAGGACTACTTGGAGTGTCTGCATCACAAAAAAGAGTTTCAACGCGCGAACTCGATCCAAGCGGAAGCGGACAGACAACGCGGGGAAGAAGCGACGAAGATATGGGCCAAGATCGAGAAACACGTCAACGATACGAGCTGGGGAGAGGTGAAGAAAGAAGGCGAAGGAGAGAAGGCGTCGTAGAGCATGCGAGTAGTAGTCTATAACAGTAGTATGTACCGATAATACCTCCTCCTCCTCCTCCTCCTCCTCCTCCGTCTGTACCATGCGTCTGTGCGTCTCTGGTATCGACGACGTAAAGCTAAAGTAATATTTTCAACCGGTCAAAGCTTTGAGGAGTTGTATCACTCTTCGCAGTTCGCGTTTGGTGAACTGGTTGTTCTCGTGGAACTCGTCGAAGACGACGTTTGAGAATTCGTACGCTTCCTCGTCGTCTTGTCCTCCGTCCTCGTCGCCTCGGCGTCGCGTCTTCTCGAACCCAAACGCTCGCAAACACTCCTCACCGTTTTCCACAATTTTCACTCTTTCCGTGAACGCTTTACCGCTCGTTCTAATCCGTCTATATTTCGGGTCTTGTTTTTCTATCGCGTTCGACGCGTATGTGGTGACTGTTTTGACGAGCGTCGCGAACCGCTCTTCGTTCCCTTCGCACTTCGATTTACACCGCCGCAACGCGTCAAACACGCGGCGTTGCAATCCATCAAACTTCGTGACGTTATACGCGCACCTCTCCAAAACCTCCCGTACTTTCGTCTCGTTCGCGCCTCTGATATCCCACGCCTCGTCATCCACCCTCAGCTTTCTTCCCGTCTGACCATCCAACAGTTCGACGCGCGGAAACACGCCCACGCCGCCGTCCAACCGTCGATTTTCCACGCTCGCGCTCACGTTGCACTTGAGAAACATCACGTGAAGGTTTGCATACTCTCTCGCCATCTGTTCCAGTTTTGGAGAAAAAATCGTGCACGGTTGGCAGTTGTCCATGGAATACGCGATGCAGACGACCGACGAGATGCGAACAGATGGAGGAGGAGGATGTTTTTCTCCTCCTCCTCCTCGACTTTTCAGCATCTCTCGCACGTCGGTTTCCCCGCGCGAGATGACGTGCACTTTCCCGAACTTCATCTCATTATTCTTTCGTGCATTTTCATCATCGTCATCCATCATTCGCGTTGTTGTTTCTCGTCGCGAGGCGAACGCGAGGCGGCGCACGAGCTCGGCCGCGGCGAGAGAGACGTCGTCGTCGTCGTCTCCTCCTCCTCCTCCCATCCTTGCCGCCGCTCGACTTTCTTCTTCTTCTTCTTCTTCCGTCGTCCTCGGGTTTTGTGCGCTTTCTTCCTCGGTGTTCTTTTCCGACTCCTCGTTCATGATGATGACATTTTCGTTGGAAAAAAGAGAAGAATGAAGAAGAAGAATTGGAAGAAGAAGAAGAAAAACTGAAGAAGAGAAAATGTCGGTACAAAAATGAAGAGTGATTGTATTATTTTCAGAATCCAGGTTCTTTCTTCTTAGATAAATGTTCCTGTAGTAAATAAGGTAAGTTCTATTAATGACTG
>MDTG01134166.1_pt1 | contig 11024 bp, 11 predicted proteins | sample 811421 | NCBI WGS metagenome assembly MDTG01 (sample SAMN05326645, study PRJNA326480) | marine metagenome | isolation source: seawater | place: Pacific Ocean: South East | collected 2011 | reverse complement strand
GTTGCCTTGAGTATCGACACGCAATTTTTGACCAGGGTTCAGTTCTGGGTTATGAAGAAGGGTTGCTCTGGTGTCAAATCGCAGAATTAATTCCGTTATGGGGGAAGCACCAATGTTTTCAAGTATTACAGTTTTAGAGGAACGTCTATATCCAGGGGCAAATACTGAATCTCAGTCTCTTTGTCGGAAAGGCCGCTTATATGTCCTAGGTTATTTAATGTTATTTGGAAATAGGCTGTATTTAAAAAGGTATGTTTATCCATTTAGATGACGCAACATTACCCTATTACTCTCATGGGTATTAACGGTTGATTTGAATCAATTCCAAAATCCAATTTGACAGAATGGTGTTTATTTTGAAATTGGATTATTCCCTTATTTAATGGTGCCGAAACGCCTGGTGCTTCATATAGGTCATAATTATAATCAACGGGTTTACCATTGATGAGATGCTGGCCGCCGTGAGTAATATCTAAGGTCTGGCCGGTAGTTGTTTTAACTTCCAGTCTTTTGTTTTGTCTCCATTCTTCTAAGCTTGGTGAAAGATGGGATCTTTTTTCAACGAAAGATTCGTAGGATTCAACCTTGTCTGCTTCAATAGCCTCCAAGATTAATCCTGGTCTATATGTTTTTAGACGGAGCAACCAGCCATCAATAAGATCTCCTTCTCGAACTAAAATATTTGAGTTATTTGCTTCACGAATGGTTGTCCACTCGTATTCCCCTATGGGGAGGAGGCCTATGAAAAATGAATTGATATCTGCAAATAGCCATCCGTTACGCTGAAGCCATGAATACTTGTTGGGTAGGAAAAGATTTACAAACGGATGAGCATCATCTTCGGGAAGATCATACAACACCACGATAGAACCTTCGGATTGCAACATTTGTTCGTATGGTGATGCCCCAAAAAGACGATCAGGCCACTGTAGGTATGGTTTGTCGCTCGAGATAAAACGACCTATGTGTTGAGGAAAACCATTTAAGAAAGAGCTGAAACGATCAGGACTATTGTACGGGTGATTACAAACAACGATTCCTTGATGGTTAGGGGCGTTCCAGGTTAAATCCCATGAAACTAAGTCGATAGGTCCCGCTTTATTTCCCGGAAGACCAGTCTGAGTAGATCCCAGTGCAAAGTTATTACTCATATAGGTGTATTTCCGAATGGGCGTGGCATCTGTTTTTGCATTCCTATAGATTGTGCGGGGTGCTTTTGTCTTTTTTACCACGTGGGCAGTTTTTCGGTCCCATGCCATTTCGGCAAATAGGGGTGAAGGGCGATAATCAGCAACGACTGCAGGGATAGCAAAATTATGTACATGGTTAATTCGATCGAACGCTATACCCCCAAAATACATGTATTGTAATGGTAGAATACCTCCTAACTGACTCCATGTATTTTGGCGGTACCCTTCACGAGAATGACCGCCGGCCCAGGCACCGTAAAAAAATTCTAGTGCCATATCTGCAACCAAAAGCGTTAACATTTTTCCTACATTTGAACGCAGACCTGAGTCCTTGGTATGTTCGTACAAACCAATGTAGGCTGTCATATGCTCTATGTGGTAGCCGGTGGAGTCATATTCATGATGTCCTTTGATCGCAGTTCGGTTTATGATCCCATTGATCCAGCGTTTTGCCTCAGCTGCAATAGCTTTACTGGAAAGTCCACTCCATTGATAGTTTTCGTCGGGCCATCGTTCAGTCGCCAAGAGGATGCCGCTGTAGGCCATTAGCCAATGATTTTCGGTATTTCCCCGTTCTAAGTGTGCGAGTGTCATAAATTCTTTTAATAAACCAATTGCCTTTTTAGATAGTTGATTTTCCCATCTGCAGAGTAGAAGCATTGCAGGCAGGATTTCAAATGGCCCCCCAAGCAACTTGTTAGCATCTGCATTAGAGCCACGCCAAAGACTCTTTAATATGATTTCAACAATAATATCAGGTTTGGGGTTATGAGGCATTAAAGCGTGGACGCTCCAGAGGTTTGTTGCACGCCCATCGTGGTGACATGCATTCAGAATTTCTTTAGCGCGTTCATTAACCTGCTTATGATATCTTGTGTTTCTCATTAAATTTTTTTTCTGGAGGAAGGATACATCGAGCATTCTTGAATGGCGTAATTTGTTTCCACTGTTCGCCTCTATCATTACTGAACCACAAGCCACCTGGGCTCGCGGCGGCTAACCAGTGATTTGAGTTTGATGGGTCAATAGCTACATCTGCAAATAACATTTGTGGGCCTAAAAGGTTGGAAAGTTTTTTTGATGTTCCGAGTAAGATTCCACGCCCCGTCGCAGCAACTATTTCCCCATTGCAGGAGGTTATACCGTAAACGGGTACTTCAATTCGTTTTACAGAGAGTTTCCAGCTTAATCCGTCAAGACTATTATAAATCCCTCCTTGGTCACAGCCAGCCCAGAATCCTTCATGATTATGATGAAGTGCTCGGACAGGGACATCACAAATATTGCTATGTTCAAAATTGCTACCCGAGTTTGTATAAGTAATTATTCCCGCTTCAGTACCACAGATCCAGCGACTATGATCATCTGGGTCGATGATCACTGTATTTGTATAGCGTTCGTTAGGGCTAAGTTTGTCGGAGTGAAAAATCCATCGAATTGCCTGGAGGTCATCTTTGTAGGAACTGGCTACTCCATAGGGCGATCCCGCAATTAAGCCGGGATCGCCTATGGAAGAAGAAGCGACTGCTAATACTTCGGTGAGTGTTTCGTCGTGCAACTGGTTCCATTTTCTATTCTTGCGATTTAAAGAGTACATTCCGTGGTTGGCGCCCATTATTATACTGTGTTGGGTGCGATGCAAGCTAAATCCCGTGCTTTGGTTATTTCCGATCTGGCCCCAAGAATTTTCAATAGGATTTCCACTATACAATCCAGGACCTTGAACGATATGTATACCGGTAGCAGCTTCAGCGCTCGCAGCGACTAGCCATTGAGAGCAATAATCAGTCATTTGCTGTTTTCGGTTTTGTTTCCAGAGAGCGATGATTTTGTTTCCAGTGCCATTTTTTGCTACCGGATACAAGTGGCCGGAGGTCTTCAGGAACTCGTCTCATGAACTCGGGGCTAGGTTCCTGATTGTTCCAGGCTTGATACATTGTTGGTGTATAACCTCCTATCACAATACAACGCTCGCGGTTAGAGTGAATGTGCCCTGTCGCATGAATTAATGATTCTCCGAAAAGCATTGTTGATCCTGCCGGGGCAGTTATTTGATGGATGAGCGATTGGTCACCATAAGCAGCAGCTATAATTGCGTCACGAGACCCACCTACTTTGTGGCTGCCAGCTATACAAACAGTGCCACCATCCTCAGGTCCCAAGTCGGTGAGGTTTGTAAGTGTTTTTACAAAAGTACAGTGATGTAAATTATTAACTGTATAGGTTCCTATGTCTGGTGTTGTTCCAGCGTGAAACCGAAAGATAGAGTCCGCCTCATCTGTGAGAGGGTTTTTTTTGTTTATTATGGCCTCAGATTCTTCCAAGCGAACGTCTCCGCCTACTATTTCTGCAGCCATGCCCACCAAGCGAGGTTTAGTCAAGTAATCGAAAACTGCGGGATCTGTTTCGAGAATGTGCGCAAAGTGCAAATGATTAGGACTATAGTTGCTCAAGTAACAGTTCCGCACGTGCGCTACAGTGGGATCGGCCGTGTTTAGAAAATCTTGTTTTAGTTTGTACATTGCTTCCAGTAGGCGACCTGTTTCATTTTCTGTGAGGACTTTCTCTATTACGACGTACCCATTGACTTCGAAATGGTATCTTTGAGTTGTTGTTAAAGCAGGGAAAGGATAATCCGTTTGTGAATCTGTCATAAACCTCCGAATAAACCTCTATTTTTAAGGGCAATATACCCATAGAGTTTTTACCGTCAATGTATTGTTTTCTTACACTTTTGCGTCGAACACCTGTCATATATAAGAACAAATTTCAAACGAGAGACTTAAGTTTTTCTAGGCCGGTTGTAGCTACAGTGAGTCCGTCTTCTTGCCAATATTTTTGATTAAATAATTCTAGAGAAAGGATGCCGGAAAAGCCAGTGATATTGAGTTGCCGAAAGATTTCGTTGTATGGTGCGACGCCATCTCCAGGATAAACACGGTCACTATCTTCTATTTTTGCCCGAGGAGGTTGCGCCGGATAATCGTTTACATGTAGTATGCGTATGGTTTCGGGGCCGAGTTGTTCTATTCCACCAAAGTGGCCACTGCCCTTGTACATGTGAAAGATGTCGGACAAAATACATGCCTGCCTTCGGTTGGCTTGACTACTAACCATTAGGGCTTCTCCGAGCGTTCCCATAGTTTGGGCAATACCCCAGAATTCTAAGATTGGTACCACATTATATTCTGAAGCAAGGTCGATCAGTGCAGCGTAGCGGTCTGCTACGTCGAATAGACTAACACCAGATGTTTGATGAATGCCAATCGGCGGCGCTGCGACGTAGGGGCAGGCCAGTTCCTGGGCCATATCAAAGCAGCGTCTCGCCTCTTTGAATCCTGCTTTACGCTTTTGTTTGTCTGGCACACTCCAGGTAGGAAAACCGATGAGGTTGACGATTGTAAGGTCATGCGCGGATACCAGCGAACGTAATTGGGAAAGAGTGCGACCACTATTCGTCCACGCGTCGATCTCTTCAACCCATGGCTCAATTGCATCGTAACCAGCTTCGGAGGCAATTTCTATCATGTTATCTAGTGCCAGTGTTCCGCAACCGCGGATTGTGCTAGTGTTGAGGGCGTATGTATATGTTGTTTTGGTCATATGTATCCTTGATCGATTAGGTAGTATCAAAAGTTTCCGTCGTTTTTAATAGCTGTATAAGCTCTAATAGTAAAAGTATTAGACTATAAAATTTGATACAAGTAAGTGGTATAACATATGTGGAAATCGATTGGATGTAACTATTTGAATTTCATAGTTGTACATTTTTAATATAAATAAATGTACATAAACTAAAAAATTGATATATATTTAAAATATTCTATAATTATATGTATATTAAATACTATATATTAATTCACCCAGGATTTAAATAAAACATTTTAAGTATAGATAATTTTGCTTATAATTATTATGTACATCAATAATTATAAAAGAAGTACATAAGGAAAGTTATGCAAAAAAGATATTCTATCGCTGAAGTCCGTAAGGAACTAAGTCAACTACCTTCCCAATTTGAAGAAATTGCTGACCTAAGTGTTGTTGAAGTCACGCGAAGAGGCCTTCCTGTCCTGGCAGTATTGGATTGGGAACGCTACCAAGCCATTATGGATACGTTAGAGATTCTTTCCGATGAGGAAACTATGGACAAGTTGAAAAAAGCTGTAAAAGAATTAGACGATGGCATTAATTCAGAGTGGCGACCAGATCTAAGGATAGAGATCCCATAATGTGGAAGGTTATAATAGCGCCGACCGCTCGTATGTCTCTGGAACGTGTGCTAAATAGACAGATAAGAGGGATTATTGATCGAGGTATTTATTGTTTGTCTCGTAATCCGGGGACAGAGGGCCGGCCCTTGTGCGGCCCCTTAAGGGGATTACGCGTAGCCCAGTTAGAAGGTGAATGGTGTAGGATAATCTTTCGGATTGTTGACAAGGAGATTCAAATTGTTTCGATAAAATTTGATTCGGCTCAGAAAAAAAAGCAGCAAGATTTTTTCGAGTTAGCTCGAAACCTGTTTAGGCTTCGTTTACTGTGAACCTAATTTTTGAATTATTTTTTAATGACGTATTTGTGAGATATTTGGAATTTTAAACGGGATTAGGTTACAAACTTGTTTGACATCTTGAGTAACGGCGTCAGTAGTCCTATAATATCTGCGTATATAATTGGCAGGCACCGGCTTCGTCATTATGAAATTTTATAGGGGGGTCTAATTGAAATTAATTGTTTTCTCAAAAATGCTAAAAGAGCTAGGAATTCCGGAGTTAATTCAGTTTGCAAAAGATGAGGGATTCGGTGGATACGATATGGCTGTTAGGCCAGGATATCCGGTAAACCCCGACAACGTTAAAAGTGCTTTGCCGGAGGCTGCGAAAAGATTTCGCGATGAAGGTCTGGATATTCCTATGGTTACTGGAGATACCGGTGTGCTCTTTCCTGATTCCGGTGGCGAACTACTTATAGCATCGATGGCGGATTCTGATATCCATAGGTTGAAGTTAGGCTACTTTAAATTTGTGCCTACGGACATGGATTACTGGGTTGAGGTTGAAAAAGCCCGTGAAGCGTTGGCCGGTTGGCAAGAGTTATCCAAGCAGTATGGGGTTAAGGTGTGTTACCACACTCATTCACAACGTTGTCTAGGTCTTAACGCTGGAACGCTATCTCATCTATTGACGGGGTTTGACCCACAAAACATAGGTGCTTTTTTAGATGCTGGGCATCTTCGTGCCGAAGGAGAAGAATTTGATGTGGCGGTATCGATTGTGAGGGACTATCTATCTATGGTCGCGGTAAAAGATTTTCTACTTGAAAGAGTCGAAAAATCTAATCATGGTTCTGTGCGTAGGAGCGTAGTCGAGGCTGGAAAAGGTATGTGTGATTGGACCTCAATCTTCGAAGAGTTGAAACGTATAGAATTCGATGGTCCGATATCGATCCATTGTGAATTCGAGGTTGACCAGGAAGAAATGTTCAGTGCTGTAAAGCGCGAGGTAGCGTTTTTCAAGAACCTACATAATAGGGTTTGCACATAGGCAGAATGTTTGAGAGAATAGCTTGATTAAGGAAATTTAAATGGCTACAAAAAAATTTCGTGTAGGGATAGTGGGTCTTGGTCGGATGGGTAGTACGATTGATGATGAAGGTCATACTAAATTGCCATATTCAATAGCTTCTGCTGTAGACGCAAGTCCATGTTTCGAGCTTATTGCCGGTTCGGATCTTATAGAAAAAAGGTGTGCTTCTTTTGCTGAGCGCTGGGGCGTGAAGGCGGTATATCAAGATTCTCACCAAATGATTACGACCGAAAAGCCCGACCTGGTAGCTGTTTGTACAGCAGCGTGTCTACCAAAACCTGTTGATGTATCTCCTGGACCTGAAGATCGGGCTGATTCTCATGCAGATTTGACTATCGAATTTGCCGAACTAGGTGTTCCAATGCTATATATAGAGAAGGCGATGGCCTCATCGATGACGCGTGCGGACCAGGTGTTTGAGGTGGTAACTCGTAATAAAATATGCTATAATACGGGCGTGTTGCGCCGTTTTGATAATCGCTATGCTGTCGTACGTGATGCTATTGCCTCTGGCTTGATAGGGGACGTGCGGACGGCCGTACATTATGCTCCGGCGACGCTTATGCATGGACATGTTCATTCTATTGATACGATTTCTTTTTTGCTTGGAGATCCTAAAATTCAAGCTGTGCGAGGTGAACTGTTGCCGCGGAATAGAAAGTTTACAGGGCGTCATATAGCTAAAGACCCTAATGCTATCTATCAGTTGATATTCGATGGTGATGTTGAGGGTTATACCGTTCCTGCCGGATGTTGGGAATTTGAAGTATTCGGGAGCGACGGGTGTATTAGGCTGTTGAATAATGGGGAAGTAGCAGTACTTCGAAAGGTTGGAGGAAAGAGGAGATGGTATGAAGAGCCCTTCGATAACGTTATACCGAAGAGCCCCGTCGTGGGATGTTTAGAGGACTTGGCCCATTCTAAGAATACTGGTAAAACGACACTGGGCAATGTTGAGCTCACTCATCATTTAACAGAAGCGTGTATTGCTATAGCAGAGAGTCATTTAAACGGGGGGGTGTGGATGGACCTGCCATTAGGCCAACGCGATCTATACATTTTTCATGTTTAGAGCATATAACGGTCGATTTAGTGGGAAGCAAATTCAAAAGATTCTTTTCGTCGTTGTATTCATAGTTTTTTTTGTTATTCGGCCATCTCACGGACAAGATTACTTGAGAGATCAGTTGTTTAGTGGATGGAATGAATACGGCCTTCAGGCGTTTAGTAATGCTGACGAATTGTTTTCTGCAGTAGCCAACTCAGAAAATGCTACCCAAGAGCAAATCTTGCAGGCCAAACTGGGACGGGCTTTTATTGTGCATTATCAAATGCCAGGTCGCGATCCTTCAGCGGCTATACCTCTATACGAGAAACTACTTGATGAAGTTGAACATCGCGAATTATGGAAGGGTTTAATCCTTGGCCGGTTGGCCGATTGTCATTTAGAGATATCGCCTCCTGAAATTCAACGCGCGCGAAACTTGTACACACAAGCAGTTACCGTTTTGCCCAAGGGGTCAAATCTTCTTTCCGAAACTATGTTGCGTTTTCTAACTACTTATCTCGTAAATCCAGATAGTATTGAGATTAGTCGAGGGCTTGTAGAATCCGAACGGCTGAGACATCGATTCGAAGGAACGCCCTTTGCATCTGTTTTCCATGGGTTGCGTGCTGAAATGGCATTCTTTATATCGGACTACGTGGCGTTGACAGAAGCTCTAGATGCGCAGTATCAAAATGGCATTAGTAATATTCGCGTTAAAGAGGCGGTTCTTTTTAGGTTAGCTCGGCTCTGTGAGCTCAAACTGAGTGATTACGATCGTGCGGAACAATATTATCGTTTGCTCGACGCTGAAATTCCTTCGTCACAAAAGGCATATTTTGCAAGATTACGGGCTGATGAACTTGCCGCAGGCAAATTGAATTCTGATTTTGCCCCACCTATTGTTGATAGAAAGACTGATTATAATGGGGGATAGACGAAAACTGTCTTGGAGCAATATTAGCAATCTAACTGCCGCGATTGTTCTGGTCGTTTCTTTTTCTGTTTCATTATGGCGGGTTTATAAGGTTCAGGAGGTAGAAACACAAGAAGGGATTGCCGCGATCCATGTAGTCCATTGGCAGCTAGAGGCTGGTTTCCGTGAAGCATTTGACGAGATAGCACGAAGTTTTGAAGAAGTTTATTTAGAAGAAACAGGTATGAAGGTACGCGTGGTTCAAAACGCTATTTCTGAACGTGTTTACAAACAGTATGTACAGACTCAGGCTATTGGTAAAACGTTGCCCGATTTGGTAGAGCTCGGCCGAGAAGAGGCAGGTTCGGTGCCGCGGTTTTTTATAAGTAATACGGAAGATGTGCAGAAGCCTAATCCATACAATGTAGATACAGACCTAGAGGACATACCCTGGATGGATACTTATCTGGATGGTATGGTAGGATCGATTGACCCAACAGATTTAGAGTATTATGGAGCCGCTTCAACCACGTATTCGATCCGTATGTTCTATAATAAAAAGTTGCTACAGGAAGCATTTGGAGTAGACAAACCACCCACAGGCTATCGCCCCTTTCTTGAGATGTGCCGAAAGTTTACAGAGTGGGCAGAAGCAAACGGCCATTTAGATTTAACTCCGGTGGCTGCATCTAAATATCAGGCAAGTGTTTTCACCAATATGCGTGCAGCGACGTTACTTGATTTAATATTGGAAAATGACCGTGATTTTGATGGCAATTTCGGCGCGAATGATGAAGTTTTTTTGGCCTATGCTTCAGGTGGGTTTGATTTTTTTGATGAAAGAATTAAGGCCGATCAGGTTACAGTTTCTAATTTGACAAAGTACTTCTCACCAGGTTTTATGGCGATGGACCGAATGGAGGCGCAGTTTCGATTTACGCAAGGCAAGGCGCTATTTTGCGCTTCCGGATCTTGGGATGCCATGAGTTTTAACAGTCAAGTTGATTTTCCTATGGGGATCTGCGATTTTCCTTATCCGACAAAGGATGACCCAGAGTTTGGCAAGTATGTCCGCGGAAGGGTAAGTGAGGCGGGAGCCCCTCCTGTGTTTCGCTTGGCAATTTCAAAATTTAGTAGGCATCCAGAAATAGCATTGAAATTTCTGCAGTTTTTGACTTCGCGTGATAATAATGAACGTTTTAACAAGCTCTCTCGTTGGCCTCCAGCAATTAAAGGTGCTGAGCCCCATAATCTTATGAGACCATTTGTTCGAAATGCTGACGGCTTTTGGACGAATGAAATTCACCGTGTGGTAGGGAATGGTCCAGCGACGGCTATTTTTAATCAAGCTAACTGGGAATTGGTTGAGCATAAGATTAGCTATGAGGATTTTGCGACGATGATTGAAAATGAAATGCCTCGAGCAATGGCGCAAGAATTTGAACGTCTTTTAAATAACGAATCGGAAGAAAGGCTAGCGCAGGAAATGGCATTGTCTAATCAACTGGCGGGCCTTTTTTACGGATCTACCTGGGGAGGGAATGCGCCGTCAGAAAATAGAATTAGAGATAAGATGATTTATTTATGGGAAATGCGAATGCGGCGTTATCGAAATTCCTATAGACTGATGGAATGGCAGAAATTATTGGAAGAGCAGGAGCCCAAGGCTCTCGAAATAAATCAGCACATCAAAATTCGTTTAGAAGGACAGATCTGATATGCCAAAACATATCAGCGTGCGTCGTTTGCTCTCGTATTGGCGCCTATACCTTTTTGTACTTCCTGCTGCTTTAACTGTTGGAATATTTTCATATTTCCCGGCGGCAAGCGCTATTTACCATGCTTTCTTTCGATGGAATGGCTCTTATGTAAAAGAATTTGTTGGATTATACAATTTTTATCAGCTATTAGGCTGGTCCCCATTTCTCTGGCTTGTCATGGTAATCTGGGTGGTTTTGCTGATGGCAATATTGGTAGAACGGCCGATCTGGTTGGCACGGTTTGCTCCTGCTGGTCTAGCATTCACAATAGTTTTGTTGGGGTTATTCTTTGTATTTGCTAAAGGAAAGTCGGGGTTTTTTGACGGAAACGCTGAACCAGTTTGGGGTTGGTATGGACGAGTCTTCGGGTCTACGATAATTGGCCTATTTTTGCATAGATTGATTCGAAAATGGTGGAGTCAATGGGTTCAAGGGTTTCTGATACTGTATGGATTCCTTTGGTTTTTTTATCAGTCGATGATGCTTACTGGAGATAAAACGCTATGGACTGGTTTTGGTGTGATTTTT
>MDTG01435996.1_pt1 | contig 11025 bp, 11 predicted proteins | sample 811421 | NCBI WGS metagenome assembly MDTG01 (sample SAMN05326645, study PRJNA326480) | marine metagenome | isolation source: seawater | place: Pacific Ocean: South East | collected 2011 | reverse complement strand
TCATGCGGCAGATATGGCTCTTTCGGGGAGTTCTGAGCAAAAAAATCATTACATTGATTATTATAATTCACGTGTGCTTAAACCATGTTATTCTATTTCAGGATGGGTGAGACGCAATCAACTCAACTATTATCGAGATGTGACCGAACGGGCTCCTTCATTTATAGATTATAAACTAAGGCATGTGCGTGCTGATAAAATCAAAAAACCTGCACCAAAACTGGGCCTCCACTATTTTTTTCACCAGTATAGGGTGGCATACGATAAACAGCTTCAAAAGTGTTCAAGGATCCAAGTCTATTTTGATTTGGCGCGGGTGGCGGTAGCCTTGGAGCGTTATCGCTTAAAAGAGATGAAGTATCCTGAGCAATTGGCACCACTTGAGCCTGTATATATGAAGACAGTGCCTCACGATATTATGAGCGGAAAAGCCTTCCAGTATATTAGGGAGCAATCTAGTTATAAATTGTACTCTGTGGCATGGGATCAGAAAGATGGAAAAGGACAACAAGCAAGTCATTACACCAAAGAAGGAGATTGGGTTTGGCCTGCAAAAATTAGTAATCCTAGGGAATGGATAAATATATCTCCAAAAGTTCCGCCCGCTAGATCGATCGCATGGACAGCAGGGTTAGATTCGAAATCCATTGATCGCTTTTACTTGGGAAAGAATCAATTACTCCTACAGCAGGTTTTCGGGCGGCCTGATAAAACTCAAGGTGAGTGGTGGGGCTACGCCAATATGAACATCACTTCAGGAGGTGGTGAGAAGTATCAGGAGGTGTGGTTTGGCTTTGCCAACGGCGTCGTTCAGGAAGTGCGGTTGGGAAAGTAGGGGGATTATTTTTCCAAGGCGAAGAACTGGAGGGCGGCCAGAACAATGGAGTGTCGGATTTTTCCTTCCTTAACCATTTTTGGTAGATCATCGGCTTTAACTAAAACCGTTACGAGGTCTTCACCTGCATCAAACTGGACTTCATTGGTGAGTCGGCAGTTTTCAATCAGAATGGTATGGACACGGTTATTCATGATGGCCGGATTAGCAAAGCACTCACCAATCTTGTGGGCATTTTCGCCTGTGTAGCCGGTTTCCTCAGTGAGTTCACGTACTGCAGTGATTACCGGATCGGTTTCGCCCGGGTCCATCATACCTCCGGGGATTTCTAATTCGACCGTTTCTGAACCCTGTCGGTATTGTTCGACTAATACCAATTCGCGTTCTGGGGTTAGTGCGATGATATTAACCCAGTCAGGGCACTCCAATACCACCATCTTATGTTCTAAGCCAGTGCGGGGATTAACGGCATTATCTTCCCGGATTTTGAAAATGCGATGTTCGCTTAAGAGCTGACTTTCACGCTTCTCCCATTTTTGGACATGGCGAGTCGGGTCAGGTTCGGACATTACTGGTTACGCTCTTCGTGAGCGGTTTTCATCAGGTTTAAGAGGTGGAAAAGTGCTTGATTGTAGGTGCGCTCTCCTTTTTCTGAAAGTTGGCGCGCACGCTTATCAAGTTGAGCTGCCATATCGGGAGCTTTATCTTCCGGAACGCCAAATTGTTGCAAGGCCTGTTCTAAGGCTGCTTGTTCACTTTCGGTCATTCCACACCAGCATCCGCCCGGGAAACAATTGTAATGGAGTGCACATCCTGTCTTTCTTCAGGACGGCTGTTTTCGCCCCCGCCTCCGCAAGGGACTGCCCCCAGCGCATCCAGTACATCCTCTCCCTTAATCATTTCGCCGAAGCAGGTATACTCGTTATCCAGAAAGTTAGCGGGCTTGAGACAGATGAAAAATTGGCTGCCTGCAGAATTTGGATCACTGGAACGTGCCATTGAAATTACCCCTTTGTTATGCGGGCGATCACTGAATTCAGCATCAATCTTGTAGCCGGCATCACCGGTGCCCCAACGTCCTTCTTCTGAGGGATCCTTGGTGAGGGGGTCTCCGCCTTGAATCATGAAGCCTTTAACGATGCGGTGGAAGCAGGTGCCATCATAAAATGACTCGTTGGAAAGTTTCTTGAAGTTCTCTACCGTGTTGGGAGCTGTTTCCGGCCAGAACTCAATAACTATCTCTCCTTTGGAGGTGCTGATAACGGCAACTTCATCTTGGGTCTCACTCATGGTCGTCGCAAAGTCGCGTGCAAAAGTCAATTTGCCAAGTCAAAACGCAGAAAAGTCTCGCCAGCAGCGTTGAATCCGCTTTTATGAGCTCTCCATGCGAATCAAATACCATCTAAACATAATCTTATTTGCGCTTGTCTGCTCTGGGTTCCTCGTCGGTTGCGGGCAAAAGGAGTCTGCGGGCGATGCCGATGCTGATCCAGTGGCCCTGCCGACAGCTCAACAGAAACCCCAGCCATTGGGAGAGGGGCTATTTGCCGTGGTTGATACCGCCAAGGGTAAAATCCGTATTCAGCTGGAGTTTGAGAAAACACCTCAAACGGTGGCGAACTTTGTGGGACTTGCTGAAGGTACTAAATTTTATTCAACAGACGGAAGTGATCCAAAGGATCAGAAAGGTAAGCCCTTTTACAACGGGTTAAATTTTCACCGGGTAATTGATGATTTTATGATTCAAGGGGGATGTCCTCAAGGTACGGGAACCGGTGGTCCGGGATACCGTTTCATTGATGAAATTGATGCAACGCTAAAGCATTCGGGTCCGGGTATTCTTTCTATGGCTAATGCCGGTCCCGGCACAAATGGAAGCCAGTTTTTTATCACCCATCGAGCAACATCACACTTGGACGGGAAACATACGGTCTTTGGAAAAGTTGTGGATGAAACTGATCAGGCGGTGGTGAATGCTATTGTTAAGGGCGACAAGATCAACAGCGTGACAATTATTCGTAATGGCGACAAAGCTAAGGCCTTCCAGGGAGGCGAAGACCATTTTAATCAATTTGCCGAGGAAAATAAAAAGCGTCAGGCTGAAAAGCAAAAAGCCCAACAAGCGAAGTTTGAGGAAAAAATGAAAAAGGATGAAGAGCAAGTTAAGGCATTACTGGCCTCTCTCGCGGAAAAACACGAAGCCGAAGTAATTTCGGCAACCAACGGTTTACGTCATATCGTCACTAAGCCGGGCTCGGGGGATTCGCCCGAAAAAGGTGACACAATCACGGTTAATCTGGTGTTTAAGTTGGCTGATGGAAAGGTGATTGATGATACGAGTAAAAGTGGAAATCCAATAAAGATGCCTGTTGGATCGCCAATGCGACTAAAAGGGTTAGGGCAGGGTTTGAAGGGTATGAAAAAGGGGGAGCGGCGGACCGTTGTAGTTCCGCATGAGTTAGGCTTTGGCGCTGCGGGTGCGGGGCAGGATGTGCCGCCATATTCGACTTTGATTTTTGATCTTGAGATTGTTGAAGTTCAGTCAGATAAAAAACTAATGGCTGAGATCATCGCAAAACTAAAGAAAGATTATCCAAAATCGGATTTGGTAACCACTGATAGTGGTCTGCAATACGTTAGAACCAAGGAGGGTGAAGGCGAAAAAGTTGGTAAAGGGAAAAAAATTAAAGCCCACTATGTGGGTAAGCTGTTGGATGGAACGGAGTTTGATAGTTCGGTGAAACGTGGAACTCCCTTTGAGTTTGTCGTTGGTACAGGCCAAGTTATCAAAGGGTGGGATGAAGCGCTGAGCGACATGAAAAAGGGTGAAAAGCGCACCTTAATTATACCATCTGATTTGGCGTATGGGCCAAATGGGAGGCCGCCTACTATTCCCCCGTCCTCCACACTTGTATTTGAGGTTGAATTAGTGGATTTTTAGGGAGTTATGCGTGCTTTAACAATCTTACTTTTTCTAGCAATTCTGAAATCTGTTTCTTTTGGTGCAGAGAAACTGGCTGATGGACTCTATGCTCAACTGACTACTTCCAGAGGCAAAATTACACTAAAACTCGAATTTGAGAAAACGCCTTTAACCGTAGCAAACTTTGTGGGGCTGGCTGAAGGTACAAAGTTCTACTCAAAAGATGGAGGCAAAGTCGCGGATCAGGAAGGTAAACCCTTTTATGATGGGTTGAATTTCCACCGAGTGATTGCGGATTTTATGATTCAGGGAGGGTGTCCTTCAGGTACCGGCTCGGGAAGTCCGGGTTACCGTTTCAATGATGAGATTGATCCGACTTTGAAGCACGTAGGTCCCGGAATTCTCTCGATGGCTAATGCCGGTCCGGGGACAAATGGCAGTCAGTTTTTTATTACCCATAAAGCGACACCGTGGCTGGACGGGAAGCATACTGTTTTTGGCGAGGTGTTGGGGAAAAAAGATCAGGCTGTAGTTGATGCAATACAAAAGGGGGATAAGCTAAAAAGTGTAAAAATTATTCGAGTCGGGAAAAAAGCTGAAGCTTTCAAAGGGGGCGAAAAGCACTTTAATAAGATTAAGGATCAAAAGGTGAATGCAAAGAGGATTCAACATGAAACGCGTATGAAAAAAGAAGAAGAGCAGGTGCTAGCCCAAATAGAAAAGTATCAAAACGAAAATGACACCAAGCTCATTACCACCAAAAGTGGGTTGCGGTACTTGGTGCTTAAGGAAGGTAAAGGCAAGCCCCCTGTGGCCGGAACGCGTATTTCAGCGCATTACACCGGAACCTTGGCAGACGGTAAAAAATTTGACAGTTCACGTGATCGTAATGAACCCATTAAGTTTCAGGTCGGAAAAGGTATGGTGATTGCTGGGTGGGACGAAGCGCTATCACAAATGAAAAAAGGCGAGCGGCGAATTCTGTTTATTCCACATGAGCTTGCATATGGGGAGCGGGGTGCTGGTGGAGGGTTGATTCCTCCCTTTGCTACCTTGGTGTTTGATGTGGAGCTAGTCGATTTTTAGTTCTTCATAAGGGCTCCTAACATTAAGTCAGTACGGTGTGCCTGTTTCATATGCCGCACGTTTTTACTGACAGGTCAACTACGACTCGTTAGATTGACTCTCACCTATGCATAAAGTTGTTTTACTTCGACATGGTCAGTCCCAATGGAATCTGGAAAACCGGTTCACTGGTTGGCATGATGTGGATCTGACTGATCAGGGCCGTGCAGAAGCGGCGGCGGCCGGCAAGGTTCTCAAGGAAAACGGGTTTGTTTTTGATAAGGCTCACACTTCTGTGCTTAAGCGGGCTATCAGAACCTTGTGGATTGCACTCGATGAAATGGATCAAATGTGGTTGCCGGTGCGAAGAGATTGGAGATTAAACGAGCGTCATTATGGAGCCTTACAAGGGCTCAATAAGGCTGAGACTGCAGAGGAACATGGTGAAGAACAAGTCCTCATTTGGCGTCGCTCCTATGATATTGCTCCTCCCTCATTAGAGAAAGATGATGAGCGTTATCCGGGTAACGACCCGCGTTATGCCGGCATGGCTGAAGACCAATTGCCTTTAGCTGAATGCCTCAAAGATACTGTGGACCGTTTCTTGCCTTATTGGCATGAATCCATTGCTCCGGAAATTAAGGAAGGCAAACGAATCATCATCGCAGCCCATGGTAACAGTTTGCGTGCATTAGTGAAATATCTTGATGATCTGTCTGAAGAGGAAGTGCTCAAGTTAAATATTCCCACTGGTATGCCATTGGTATATGAGCTGGATGAGGAATTGAAACCGATTCAAAATTATTATCTTGGTGATGAGGCAGCCGTAAAGGCCGCGATGGAATCGGTCGCCAATCAGGGCAAAGCTAAATAGCGCCTGATGAAGGCGGTCATACTTGCAGCAGGCAAAGGGACACGGATGGGTGAGCTCACTGAGGAGACCCCCAAGCCGATGTTGCCCGTAGAAGGTCGCCCTATTTTAGAGCACATTATATCGGGGCTTCGTGAGGTTGGTGTTTCCGAGTTTTGTGTGATTACCGGTTGGAAAGCCGAAGTAATTGAAAATTATTTTGGAGATGGCACTGACTTGCAGGTGGCTATCCAATATGTTCGCCAACGGGTACAAGATGGCACCGGAAAAGCTCCAGAACTGGCCAAGGAGTTTGTTGGGGATTCTCCCTTTCTCCTAACCTATGGGGATATTCTAGTTAAGGCCGACACATACCAGCAAATGCTTGTTCGGTGGGCTGAAGGAGAGTTTTCAGGATTGGTGACGGTTACCGGAAGTGAGGATGTAACCAAAGGGGGGCTGTTTTTCTTCGATCAGGAATTTCGGCTTCAACACTTGGTAGAGAAACCTTCAGTTGATCAGCTTGCTGATCTTCGGGCATCCGGGTTACTTAAACCAGGAGAGCCCGGTTGGTACAATGCGGGGATTTATTGTTTTAATCCCGTTATTTTTAAATACACCGCGCAGCTAAACAAATCGTCTCGGGGAGAGTACGAATTAACAGATGCCCTTGAAGCTATGTTGTCTGAAGAGCATATTCTGGCCGGATTGGCAATTGCCGGGCGATGGGTAGATGTGAGGGACCCGGAAGTATTGCGTGATTTACAGGGAGGTTGTTAGTTTTTCGTGGCTGATTGCAAACCCATCGAAGCATGTAAGCTCACGAAGTGTTATGGTGACTTTGAGGCAGTAAAGGGAGTTGATTTCGAAGTTTCAAGAGGTGAATGCGTGGCACTGCTTGGACCCAATGGCGCGGGTAAGACAACGACCATTCGGATGCTAACCTGTTTCAGTCCGATCACTGATGGAGTAATACGTGTCTTCGGGCATGATGTGTCTGAGCATCCTAGATTAGCAAAGTCAATGATGGGTGTATGTCCGCAGGAAGATAATCTCGATCCGGATTTCACAGTCCAAAACAACCTGCTTGTCTTTGCACGCTATTTTGGGATTGAAAAGTCAATTGCAGCAAGTCGGGTGGGTCAGTTGCTCAAGAAAGTGGGGCTTACCGAAAAAGTGGACAGTTCCATAATCGAACTCTCTGGCGGCATGAAGCGGAGGTTAATGATCGCTAGGGCCTTGCTGAACGAGCCACGTCTTCTAGTGATGGATGAACCTACAACTGGTCTTGACCCTCAGGCCCGTCAGCTAGTTTGGCAACTAGTACGTCGTTTGAGTCAGGAGGGTGTTACTGTGCTGCTCTCTACTCATTATATGGAAGAAGCCAGCCAATTGGCCGATAGGGTAATAGTAATGGATGAAGGCAACATTTTACTGGAGGGCGAACCGGAAAAATTGGTGCAAACAGAGGTTGGCCGTGAAGTGGTAGAATTATGGAACATGTCCGGTGAAGTCGTTGATTTTTTCCGGCAGGAGAAATGGCCCATGGAGCAGATTGAGGGACGATTATACATATATGACCGTGTGGGAGGTGAGGTTGCAGGAGCAATAATCTCGCATTTCCCTGAACAGGAACGGCAAATTCGTCAGGCAACTCTTGAAGATGTATTTCTAAGGCGAACTGGGCGTGTATTGAGAGATTAAAATGCAGACCGCAAAGCTCAGTAACATTTCTTTTCGCGCTCTGCATGTTTGGCGACGTAATGGTGAGGTGCTTCTAACAACCTGGTATACAAATCTCCTTCCGCCGCTTATGGAGCCGGTATTATATGTGTTTGCGTTCGGTTTTGGGATAGGTGGTTTGGTTAAGGATTTTTCATTTCAAAGCCAGGAAATTAGTTATTTACAATTTGTGGCTCCAGGCGTGGTTGCTGTGGCAGTGATGTTCTGGTCTTTCTTTGAAACCACGTATTCATCCTTTGTTCGAATGTATTACCAACGGACGTTTGATGCCATGATCGCAACACCTTTACTGGTCGAGGATGTGATCGCCGGGGAGTTGCTTTGGGGAACCACCAAGGCGTTTGTTGCCGGGACAATCATGCTTTGTATGCTGGCTCTTTTTGAACTACCGATTTGGCCTTCGGCTTTTTTGGTGCTCCCGGTAGCGGCGATAGGTGGCTTACTGTTTTCTTCAGTGGGTATCATTGTCACGGCTTTATCACCTAAAATTGAGGCCTTTAATCTCCCTATATTTCTATTGATTTTTCCCATGTTTCTTTTCAGCGGCACCTTTTTTCCTTTAGGTCAGTTGCCAGCTTGGGCTCATCAAATTGCTTATTTACTGCCTTTGACTCATGTCTGTGCCCTAATTCGTGGGGCGTTTCTAAATCTTTCTCCTCGAGACATGGATATTCATATTACTTACCTTTTGTTTGTAACGGTGGCTTTATGTTGGTTGGCGATAAGGTTGATGCATCGACGCTTGGTAAAGTGAAGCTTTACAAGAGTCGGCTTAATGATTTTTATTCCCGCCCCCGTGCAAAAAGTAACCGATACTCGCGTTGTTTCCTCGCTTCCGTTACCCAGTCCATCAGAGATGGCGGCTCATATGCCGCGTACTGAAAAGCAGCTAGAATTTGTAGGGCAAGCCCGCCGTGAGATTCACGACATTATTCACCAAAAAGATAAGAGGTTGATGACTGTTGTGGGTCCCTGCTCAATTCATGACCTTGAAGCAGGTCTGGAGTATGCAGAAAAGTTGAGGGAATTGGCCGAAGAATTGGGCGACCGGATGCTTATCATCATGCGCGTTTATTTCGAGAAACCCCGAACGACCACTGGATGGAAGGGGTTGATTATGGATCCACACCTTAACGGAACGTATGACATTCCGTCTGGTTTACGTATTGCTCGCCAATTTCTAGGTGAGGTATTGGACTTGGGAGTTCCGACTGCTACAGAGTTATTAGATCCGATTACACCGCAATATATTGCCGATTCACTTTCGTGGGCAGCCATAGGAGCGCGGACCGTTGAAAGCCAAACACACCGCCAAATGGCCAGTGGTCTTTCCATGCCGGTCGGTTTTAAAAATTCAACAGCTGGAGACTGTAATGTGGCTATTAATGCCATTGTGGCCGCTACCCAAGAACAGACGTTCTTCGGTATCACTTCTGAGGGAAGAGCGAGCGCTGTTACGACCGCCGGTAATCCGGATTGTCAACTTATCCTTCGTGGTGGTGCTGATGGTCCGAATTATTCATCCCAACACGTGGCTGATGCTGTTTCCAAATCAGAAAAGGCAGGCATCAATCCATCTATAATGATCGATTGTAGCCATGGCAATAGCTCCAAAGATCCTGAACGCCAACCGCTGGTGCTACAGGATGTAGCTCAACAAATTACCTCAGGCAACGGGCATATTCACGCGGTAATGCTCGAAAGCAATCTTAAGGGGGGAAACCAGAAGGTGACTGCAAATGTCAACGACCTTGATTACGGAGTAAGTATTACCGATGCGTGTTTGGATTGGGAGGCGACAAAAAAAACGCTGCAGAATACTCATGCAGCGCTTGCTTGCCGTTTTAATTAATTATTAGCTTAAATCTGAAGCTTCAACGGCAGTGGTACACGTTTTATTGTGTGTTGGCTCCGCCAGTGCCGTCATCTTCGCCTTCCGGTGGAGGACCTGCAATATCTTCAGAAGGTTCTGAAGGTGGAGGTTCTTCAGTGCCGCCACAAGCCGGTATCATTAATACGGGTAGCGCGAGAGTCAGTAACCAAATCTTTTTCATCGGGCTTGATTGTAATCCCGGATTGCTTGTCGTCAACTCTTAGTGTGTTGATTAGTCGCAGCAGTCACCAGTGCCGTCTTCGCAGCAGTCACCAGTGTCGTTTTTTGCTGGTGGATCGACCTCGGTAATTTGAGCGTGCTCAGCCATTAGATCGACAACTTTTTGCATCAAAAGACTGTTTTGAATGTAGCCGATTTGATCATTTTCAGCGAGTTCTTTGATGTGTGCCTGGGGGTCTTTACCCATCTGCTGGGCCTGCATGGCGATCTCGTGCAGGACGTCTTCCCGACTAACTTCAATTTTTTCTTCTTCAGCAATTCGTTTATGAGCAAATAACCATCTCAGGTTGTCTAAGGCCCTGGCATTGGCTTCAGCGGTAATCTGATCCTTCGATTTTTCCACCTCCTCTTCGCTGACTCCTTGTGCACGTTTTACCCGTACTGAATGCTGTACAGCATGCTGCATCTCTTGCTGCTGGAACGAAGGCGGTACGGCAAAATCAAGTTTGGATGCGAAGGTGTCACGAACTTGTCGGCAGACTTCCTTCTTTGCATCGCCTTTTTGGTTGGCTTCCAAGTCTTCTTTTACTCCGGTGCGGAGTTTTTCTATGCTTTCAGCATTCCAGCTTTTGGCAAATTCATCATCCAGTTCAGGTAACACCTTTTCCTTTACCTCATCAATGGTAACTTCATAAGTGGCCTGTAGGTTTTGCAGCTTGGGTTGGGCGGGGTATTCATCCGGGAAGGTAACCTCGATGGTTCGGCTTTCTCCTTTTTTTGCACCAACCAATTGGCCGGTGAAATTAGGGATAAAGTGGTCATGATCTCCATCAGCTTGAACGTGCAAGGGCATATTTTTTTGCTCAGATAACCCGCGGGCTGTCGGGGAGAATTCGGTTATTGGTTTTCCGTCAATCGTTCCCGTAAAACTCACGTTGATATAATCATTGTCCTTTAAGGCGCGATCCTGTTCCTTGTATTCGGCGCGTCCTTCACGGAGATGGTTAAGGGCGTCTTCCACATTTTTATCAGTGATTTCTACTTTTGCGCGCTCGGCGGGGAGACCTTTGTAATCAGGTAATTCAAACTCCGGTGCAGTCTCAACATTCACCATAAAAGAAAATGCCTCACCTTTTTTGAAGGTAACTTCCTCTATTTCGGGATCTAGAACCGGTTTCAATTGATTATCTTCAATGCCTTTGCGGTAGGAGTCATTAAGTAACTTCTTTTTGGTTTCTTCCTCAATTTGTTGTTTGAAACGGGTTTCTACCTTGCTTAGGGGAGCTTTGCCTTTTCGGAAACCCGATATGTTGGCTTCTTTTTGAAACTGTTGTGTTACCTCTTTAAAAGCTGCGTTTACATCTTCAGCAGGCAGGTTAAAGCGCAGCTGTTTTTTGCAAGGCTCGAGATCCAGTAATTCGACGTTCAAATTCACGATGCTATAAAATAAACCGCTCACGCGGTGAGCGGGTCAAACTAGAAGCGTGCATCTTTTCCGTCAAGAACTGAGGCATAATTAACCTCGACGTTGAATTTCTGGCCTTTAGGCTCGTCGG
>MDTG01126403.1_pt1 | contig 11025 bp, 8 predicted proteins | sample 811421 | NCBI WGS metagenome assembly MDTG01 (sample SAMN05326645, study PRJNA326480) | marine metagenome | isolation source: seawater | place: Pacific Ocean: South East | collected 2011 | reverse complement strand
TGAAACGAATACAAAACACTGCAAATTTGTGAATTGCTGAAAACAGAAAAAGACGAACGGCTAATGCGGCTATTTAAAGTCGGTTCGTAACACTGAAAAACAAAATGAAGAAAACCCTATTTGAAATAAACCAAATGGACTGCCCTTCGGAAGAAAACCTAATCCGAATGAAACTGGACGGAATTTCAAGTATTGTGAATTTGGACTTTGATATTCCAAACCGAAAACTGACTGTTTTTCACAGCGGAGAAATCGACCAAATCGAAAAGTCTATTCTCGAACTGAATTTAGGCGGAAAGAAAATATCGACCGAACAGACCGACCAAACAGACTTCACAGAAAAGGCTAACCAAAAAAAACTACTTGGGTCTGTTCTTGCCATTGATTTTGCCTTTTTCATTATCGAAATCACAACCGGCATAATCTCCAAATCAATGGGATTGGTTGCGGATAGTTTGGATATGCTTGCCGATAGTTTTGTTTATGGAATTAGTTTATTTGCCGTTGGCGGCACACTGATTAAGAAAAAACGAATAGCCAAACTTGCCGGGTATTTTCAAATTGCCCTTGCCCTTATCGGATTTGTAGAAGTATGCCGAAGATTTTTTGGGCCTGACAAATTACCGGACTTCTCGACCATGATAAGCGTTTCCATTCTTGCACTGATCGCCAATGGCATTTGTCTTTATAGTTTACAAAAATCCAAGAGCAAAGAAGAGGCTCATATGAAAGCGAGTATGATTTTTACTTCAAATGATGTGATTATCAATTTAGGAGTCATCATTGCCGGACTTTTGGTTAATTGGTTAAGTTCCAGTACCCCTGATTTGATTATAGGAACCATCGTTTTTGTATGGGTCATTCAAGGAGCCTTTCGGATTTTGAAAATAAGTAAGTAAATGAAAAAAAACTTATAAAAATATAAAACTGCAATTTTCTAAAGAATGTTTATTTTGAGAAGTTCTTCAGTTGTTCCGCTTATCATACTCGATGTTATTTGTAACTGAAAAAAGAGACCACTGTTCTTGAAAATTACAAGTTAAATGAGCAAAGAAATTAAATTTAAAAAGAATCGAATTTTCTATTGAGTTTTAATCTACTAAATTCCTTGCTCAACCCAATTAACTCATCCTACCAATAGACATTTGTAACAAGCAAAGATAAAAATCAATGGCTGAAAGCAATCTGGAAGGACCACCTGAATTGGAATCACGTGAATGGCATTAATGTACAGAGTAACAAAGCTGCATTCACATACGGAGAGGAAGGGATTCCGGATAGTTTTTTAATTGATTCAACCGGAATAATCATAGCCAGGGATTTACGGGGAAAACAATTGGACAAAAAATTAGAAGAACTATTCAATTAATATCCGTTGCTAGCAAGTTATGTTTAAGCTATCCATTCTAAATTTCAAATTCCAAATCTCCTACAAATTTTTGAACATCATAACTTCTCGGGATGTGTTGAGGCTGTCTTCCTTACTGGCATGATCAGGGTGATGCTACTTTTTTAGAAAGGAGTTATCGATATTTACTTCATAACTTCAGCGATCTCCAAGGGGGTAATGGGATTTTCAGACCGATATTTCGTATTGTATTTTTTATCTAAGACAATCACCAAAAAATCGGTATCTGCTTGTTGTAGTTTTTTATAATCGCCAAATTTCATTAATCGATCATTGTTTTCTTTAAAAAAGGATTGGACGCTTTCGGGAGTGACCAAATAGGGCTGAATATTGCGTTCGGCGAAAAACTTTCTTCCGTTTTCAAAAATATCGTACTGTTCTTGCACCTTGGGCAAATTTCTATCGGCGGTGACCACCACCACGTAACCTGCATGTACAGGTTGGTCGTTATTGGTTACTTGGATAGGTTCTTGAGCAGTTAATATACTGCTAAAAGTGATGGCAAATACGAGTAATAAGTTTTTCATGATTTTTTGTCTTTTAGGTTAATTTGAAAATTTTCCATCAGCTCCAAGATTACTTTTTCGGTATGGGAAAATAGGGGAGAAGACGTTCCGGCAGATTTCTCGTCGACCTTATCAAAGTACTCTTGTATTTTTCCGTTTTGGTAATATTCGGTAATCATGGGATGAACGTAATAGTTTCTACAAACGCTTCTGGTATTTCCCAAAGCTTCGGCAGCTTCGTCTAAAGCTGAAATAATATGTTTGTCTTGTTCTTTCTCTTTTTCGGTATAGCCTAAATCACGCAAGGCTTCAAAATAAATTTTGGTGGCTGCCCACGTTCTAAAATCTTTAGCCGAGTAATATTCACCACAAATGGTTTGGATGTATTCATTAATCATTCCGCTATCGATATGATCTTTATCGCCATTTTCATCGTAATATTTAAAAAGTTCCCATCCGGGTATTTCTTCACATTCATTAATCAATTCAATTAAATCCTGATCGGTGACTTCAATATGATGTTCTTTCCCTTTTTTACCAATAAAATCGAAGGTGAGAATATCGTGACTTACATTTACATGGCGAGAGCGGAGGGTAGAAAGTCCGTAAGTTTGGTTGTTTTTGGCGTAATAATGATTCCCTATCCTAATATGGGTTTCTTCCATTAAACGGACGACCAAAGCCAAGACTTTTTGTTTGGGCATTCCTTCCAGCTCTAGGTCTTTATCCACTTGTTTTCTAATTTGAGGAAGCTTTTCCCCAAAGGAAGCCATTTTAAAAAACTTGGTCTGGTTTTTAAATTTTGACCATAAATCGTGGTAACGATAAACCTTCCTGTTTTTAGTATCTCTTCCTACCACTTGTAAGTGTCCGTTTTTTAAATGGGTAATTCGTACTTCTTTCCAAGCCGGGGGAATTACCAATTTCTTTATTCGTTCTAAAGAAGTCTTATCGGTGATTTTTCTTTTTTCTTTATCGGTATAGTAAAAACCGCGTCCGTGTTTATGGCGCCGGATGGTGAGTTGGTGGTCTTTTACGTAAACTAGGTTAGCTAAGGCCGCAAATTCTTCCGGCTGATGCGTTATTTTTTCAATTTTTTCGATGGTCAGGTTCATAGGTCATTTAAAAATCACCTATAAATTTAGCTAAGATTAGGATGTAATAGGTATAACAAAAAGTGAATGTTTTAATAAAACTCTACTAATTAAGAGTTTTTATAGCTTTGTTGAATTGATTTTAGCTGCCGAGCTATCTTTACTTGTTCCTTCTGCGGAGTCGGAAAGTTGTTATTTTCTTCCATAAAAAAAGCCTTCCGGTAAAGGAAGGCTTGATTGTTTTTTTGAGGAAATGAAATTTACTCAAAATAACTAAAAGTTTCTCCGTTTTTAATCTGAAGTAAACTTTCATAGATTAATTTAATCACATTTTCTACATCATCCCGATGAACCATTTCTACGGTGGTATGCATATAACGCAAAGGAAGTGAAATTAAAGAGGAAGCCACTCCGCCATTGCTATAGGCAAAAGCATCCGTATCGGTTCCCGTCATTCTACTAGCGGCTAAACGCTGAAAAGGAATATTGTTTTTCTCAGCGGTACTAATAATCATCTCCCTTAAATTATTTTGTACGGCAGGCGCATAGCTAATGACCGGTCCGTCACCAATCTTGGTTTCCCCTTCTTTCTTTTTGTCGATCATGGGAGTGGTCGTATCGTGGCAAACATCTGTAACAATAGCTAGGTTGGGTTTGATGGTTTGCGTAATCATTTCTGCCCCACGTAAACCAATTTCTTCTTGTACCGAATTAGTGATGTAAAGCCCGAAATCTAATTCTTTTCCGTTTTCTTTTAAAAGTCTTGCTACTTCAGCGATCATAAAACCACCCATCCGATTATCTAAAGCACGGCAAACAAATTTATCTTTGTTAAGTACAAAAAATTCATCGGGATACGTAATGACGCAGCCTACATGCACGCCTAATTTTTCAACTTCTTCTTTAGAAGTACAACCTACATCAATCGTGATGTTTTCAATTTTAGGAGTTTCTTCTTTGCTCTTATCACGCGTATGAATGGCCGGCCAGCCAAAAACTCCTTTTACAATTCCGCTTTTGGTATGGATGTTCACGCGTTTGGAAGCCGCAATCATATGGTCGCTACCTCCATTTCTAATCACATGAATTAATCCATTATCGGTAATGTAATTCACGTACCAAGAAATTTCATCGGCATGACCTTCGATTACCACTTTAAATTTAGCCTCAGGATTGATGATGCCGACTGCCGTTCCATAGGTGTCGGTGATAAATTCATCTACATAAGGTTTAAGGTATTCCATCCAAAGCTTTTGCCCCTCACTTTCGTAACCGGTAGGTGCCGCATTATTGAGGTATTTTTCTAAAAACTTTAGGGATTTTTCGTTTAGGATACTATTTTTTGACATAATTTTATTTGAGAATTTCTACGAAAATAAGAATTCTTATTCATTTGAATAAAGAATGATTAATTTTGGAATGATTTTAGATTAACTATTGGAGAATTACAGAATTACTACTATTGAAAAAAAACTTATTTATACTACTTGTATTTCTTACCGGATGGTCTCAGGCACAAATCCGCCAACAGTTAGTGAATTCTAAACCTGCTTTAAAAGCGAAAGAATTTAAAATGGAACAAGATTCTATGGAGGTAGACACTGTTCATCAAAAGCAATTTATGGTGATTGATGATAAAGTAATGGAAGCCATAGATTTGGATGAGGTTTTTTTGGTGGGTCCATTTAAATTTAAAAATAGGGAAGAGCGTAGGCGTTATTTAATTCTTCAGAAAAAAACCAGGCATGTGTGGCCTTATGCGATTTTAGCTTCAGAAAGATTAACCCAACTGAATGAGAGGTTGAATAAGATAGAGTCGAAATCGAAAAGACGCAAATATACGAAGATCGTACAAGAATATATTGAAGACGAATTTACGGAAGAATTGAAAAAACTTACTAAAACGGAAGGACAGATTCTAGTAAAATTAATGTACCGCCAAACCGGAACTACTACTTTTGATATTGTAAAAGAATTAAAAAGTGGGTGGCGCGCCTTTTGGTATAATACAACGGCAAGTCTTTTTAATATTTCTTTAAAGGAAGAGTTTAAACCGGAAGAAGTAGAAGAAGACTTTTTAATAGAGCACATTCTAAGAAGGAATTTCCAGAAAAAACTTTTGGAAGAAAAGAAACCAGCCATCGATATAGATTTTTTAAAAGCAGTAGGGAAGTGGCAATAACTACTTTTAATTAAAAGTCTTAATCACAAATTCACACCTTCTATTAATTTCGTGTTGTTCTTCGGTACAAGATTCTTCGGTTTCACAATATATGATAGGTTGAGTTTCACCGTAACCGACCGCTGTGAGTCGGTTTAAATCAATTCCTTTTTCATTAAAATAAGCAAGCACGGCATCAGATCTTTTTTGAGAAAGCTCTAGATTGTAGTTATTGTTTCCCCGAATATCAGTATGTGTTCCTATTTCAATTTTCATTTGAGGATATTTTTCTAAAAGTGCAATTACTTTATTTAGTGTTTTACGTGATTCTTTTCTAATGTACCACAAGTCGTAATCAAAATAAATAGGTTCGGTTTTTATAAAGATTTTATGGTCTTTTTTAACAATGCTAGGTTCATCGTTTATAATTTGATTGATATGTTCTTGTTTTGCTTTTTCTTCTTCAATTTTTTGTTGTTTTAAGCGCTCTTTTTCGTGTTCTAATTCTTGTTGCTTACGCTCAGCAATTACTTTTTCACTTAATAGGTAGAGATCAACTTTATTTTCTTTTTTCCGTTGTGAAGAGGCATTGAAGGTTTTATGGTCATCGGTATATTCAGCTTTGCTAGCGGAAATTTCAAAAGAAGAATTACAATTTATTTTAAATGAATAGGCGCCTGTGCTATTAGTGATAATACTATCGGTAGGCATTTTATTTTCAAATAATACCACTTTCGCTTCAGCAAGTAATTCTTTAGTGGTTTTATCAAAAACTCTTCCTTTTAAAAATTGGTAGCAATCTTCAATAAGTAAAGCTTTGGTTTCTGTAATTTGATAAATATCGTCGCTTCCTTTTCCTGAAGGTCGGTTAGACGAAAAGAACCCTTCTTTGGTGGAAGTATTGATGTAAAAAGCAAAATCATCATAACTAGAATTTATAGGAAGCCCTACGTTATCTGGTTCTTGAAATCCGTTGGTGCTAGATTTAGCGATAAACACATCGAGCATTCCAAAACCGGTATGACCGTTAGAAGAAAAGTAAAGATTACCTTCTGCATCAATAAATGGGAATTGTTCATTTTTATTTGTGTTAATTAACTTCCCTAAATTTTTTGGTGCTGAAAAATCTTCGGTATTTACTGCATAAATGTCAAAACCCCCAAAGCCCCCCGGTTGGTTAGAAGCAAAATAAAGTGTTTTGCCATCCTTGCTCAATGTTGGGTGCTCACACGAATAGTTTTTATGATTAAAAGGAAGCAAGGTGATGTTGGTCCACTTTTCATCTTCTAATTCTGCTTTATAAATTTGAAGTTGAGTTACTTTAGCGGTGTCTTTTTCTTTTTTACCATTCAAATAATTATTTCGGGTAAAGAAAACCGTTTTGCCATCTTTGGTAAAGGCAGCATTGCTTTCGTGAAGTTTGGTGGTTAATTCTTCTGCAAATAGCCTAGGGGATTCTGTTTCTAAACTATCTAAAGGAATACTGTAAAGGTTTAAATAGGGCTGGTTATTCCAATAGTATAAGTTAGCAAAAATTCCTTTTTGTTCTTTGGTGGAAGCAATTAAAACTTGGTCTTGGTAAACTCCGCTAAAAAACTCAGATTGCTCTGTGTTTAGAGGTAGGTTTTTTAATAAATAGCGTTCTCCCATAGCTTCCACATTTTTAAGGTAAATCAACGATTCTAGGTAATCATTCTTTGCAGAAGCTTCCAGAAGGTAATTTTGAAACAATTGATCGGCCAGCTCGTATTTCTTTTGTGCTTTTAAGCTTTGATAATAATAAAAGAGATGAGTATCATCCATAAGGGACTTCTCTTTTTTTAAGAGAAAACGATACCATTTTTCAGCATTTTTAAAATCAAATGTATAGTAGTAGGCATCGGCTAAATTTCGGATAGCTTCCGTAGAAGATTCGTAACTGATGACATCTTCATAGAGAGGAATAGCTTTAGCATAATAAGTTCTCGCAAAATATTTATCGGCTTGTTGGATAGTGAAATCTTGAGCTGTAGTAGTTAAAGAAATTAAACTCAAGAAAGTGAATAGAATATATAAAAAAGGTTTTTTCATAACAAGGAATTAAAAGAATCGAGGTGATTTGTTATGACCTTTAAACAAATCTAAATTATACAAAAGAAAAATTTCGTGGGTTCCGCTCGTGTAATTTCCTAAATTGGTAGTGGTATAATCATAAGCATAACCAAATTTAAGATTGGTGGTAATGCCTATACTCATTAATGCGCTAATAGAATCGTCGTAACGGTAAGAAACGCCAGCTTCAAATCGATTTAGATATAATAAATTAGCTGAAAGATCGATCATCGCAGAAGATCCTTGAACTGCTCTGAGCAAAAAGGAAGGTTTTACTTTTAAGCTTTGAGAAACTTTAAACACATAACCTCCGGTTAAATACATATGTATTTCTTCACTACCCACGGCCTGAATGCTATTGGCATTATTTAAATGTTTACTGGTTAGAAAGTTAGGAGTTGATATGCCTAAATAATAGGTGTCGGTAAATAAAAAAGCTCCAGTCCCTAAGGTAGGGTAGGTCTGATTGATATTTTGACTAAATGCCGGATCGGTATTAGGTCCTCCACTTTCTAATCTAAATTTAGAAAAATCGGTATCTAAAAATGTGGCTCCTGCCTTGAGGCCCAAGGAGATTTTAATTTTTTCTGAAACTTTTAAGATGTAAGCTAAATCGGCAGTTAAGTTATTTTCTTTAAGTGCACCTTCACCAATTTCATCATTTACAAAAGAAACTCCCGCTTCTAGTTGATTACTTAACGGTAAATGGGAGAAAAAGGAAAAACTAGTAGGGTTCCCAATAATATCCACCCATTGTTTACGGTAAAAACTTCCAAAATGTAAAGTCTCCGGGTTGTCGTTTACATATCCCGGATTGATGATTTTCTGGTTATACATATAATTTGTAAACTCAGGATCCTGTTGAGCAAAAGAGTTGAGGTAAAAGGTGGAGGTTATAAGAATAAGTAATTTTATTTTCATCTACTGTTTTTTAAATTATCTATTTACATATAGTCTCCCCTGTTTTGAAGAAATGTTGTCTTTGTTGAAGTTCACTATATAAAAATAGACGCCGTTGGGCACGATACCATCCGATAATACCAAATCGCTTTCTGCCTCACCATTCCAATAAGGACGGTTAATATCTCCTTCATATAAAAGCTTACCGTATCGATTATAAATTTCGTAGGTATAATCGGGGTATAAATATTGGATGTCCGGAATTCTAAATACGTCGTTTATTCCATCATTATTAGGTGAAAAAGCATCGGGAATAAAAAAGTCGTATTCATCTTCACAGGCAGTAAGAGAAACCCTAACTTCTAAGCCATCGACTGTTTCGCAATTGGTTACCGAATCGTAGGTATAACCAACATAAACTTCGGTTTCAGAAAGTAGTGTATTCTCACTTAAAAGATTTCCGTTTTGGTCGTACCAGTTGATTTGATATTGGTTAAATTGTGCCGTGTTAGCACTTAAGTCTATAATACTAGGCTCATCAACACCACAAAATTCGTTTCCTGCCGGAAGTAAAGTGGCTATAGGAACTTGATTAATAACAACGCTTACAGATGTTTTATTAGAATAGCAACCCTTGGTATCGAGTTGTGAAACCCAATAAGTGCCGTTTGATAAGGGGGTATCGTTAGAAAGTGAATTCTGACTATTTTCTGAAGTGTACCAAAATATAGTGGATTGATTTGGTGTTAAATCTGAAACAGTAGCGGCGTCAACTTCACAAAACTCTTGTAATAAAGGAGGATCAGGAGGGTTGGGTAGTGGATTAACTTCAAAAGTAAAATCGTTATTTATAGTGGTAGAGCATCCTGTTTCAGCATTAGTAATTTCGTGAATGATAATCGTAGTAGCACCGGTATTAGTGAGTAAGCTTTCTGAAATTACTAATTGAGCATTTGTGTTGTTTACACTTATAGTTTCTATTTGATTGCTTATTGAATTTGCGCCTGTTATAGAATATTCAATTCTTAATTGATCTATCCCTGTAAGATTCCCTATAACTGCTATAGCATCATCTCCCCAACAAATATTTTCTACGTTTAGAGTAATGAACGGATCAGGATTTTTGAAAATTTCAAATTCAAAATTAAGATCAGTAGGATTGGTGATACATCCATTTAGCGTAGTGATTTTTGTAATTTCAAATTGATTATTACCTGTATTAGGAAGTAAATTCGCCGGTATTTGAAGAGCTGAAGATCCATTTGAAAAATTAAGTGTTACATCGTTAGCAGAAAAATTGTTTGCACCGGAGATATCATAATCAATAACCAAATCTTCATTAAAATTACTGTTGTCAATATCAAGTTGAATAAGAAGATCTTCTCCTAAACAAAAATCAACAATATTTATATTTATATCATCTTCAAAAATAGGGTACACTTCAAAGCTTGTTTCTAAATCGTATAGAAGTTCACAGATAAGATCATTAGGGTCGCTTAAAATTTCTACAGCTGTGATTTCAATGGAATAAATGCCTGGGGTAGGAGTAAATGTACTTGGAAGCACAAAACTTTCTGGATTAGTTAATGAAATTACAGTGCTCTCGTCAGTTAGGTTTACTGGTCCGTTTACATTATAAGTTATGATAAAGGAATTACTTGGTAAATCATTCAAATTGGGAAGCCCATTTATCGTTGCTACTATAGGAAAACCGCTAATATCATTCTCACAAATAGATTCAACTTCTAAAGTTGCATTAGAAAAATCGAGTTTCCTTCTAAGTTTGATAATAACAGAAAGTACTTGAAATTCACAAATAGGATGGTTGGGGATGGCCGTGTAACTAAAGCTATATTCTCCATATCCAAAATTATTAAAGATATTCTGTATATCGATGATAGTGTCACCATTACCATTAATTTCGTTAGTTCCCGAATTATCACTCCAATAACCATTAGAAGGATTAGGAGGAAGGTAAGTATTTAAATCTAAGTTGCTTTGATTTGCAATTTCATCTAAACCGCAAATTTCATATTCTATTGCGCCTGAAGAAGGAACGGGGAGGGGATGTACCGTCAACTCAACGGTAACTATATCAGTAGGGCAACTATTTTGTGACTCCACATTATAAGTAAAAGTATAAGTTCCCGGACCCTGTATGGTAGCATCAAAAATGTTGTTTTCCAATGCTCCGGTATTACTTACATCTATCCAATAGCCATTGAGAAAAGGATTAGGATTACTACCTATAAATTGAAACAAATCTACATTAATATCATTTTCACACGCATTTGCACTATAATTATCTTCACCGGCATAACCTCCTATTATTAAAGTTAAAGTAGAAGAGCTATTGGGACAATTAGTAGTGTCTAAGCTATAGGTGAAGGAATAAGTACCGCTTTGACCTATCTCCCAAATGTTAATTTCGTTCTGAGCTGAATTCGTGAAGATATTCAGATTATTATTGTCTATCCAGGTTCCTCCACTAATAGGATTACCATTGAGCGCATTTAACAAATTAAAATTTTGATTATCCATATTGGAATAATCGCAAATAATAATGGAGGTATCTTGTCCAGCGCATTGGCCGAACGCACAAAATTTTACTAATAGTAGACTAATTAGTAGCGGGTAAGCTTTAATCATTCTAGAAATTTGAATACTTAAGCTAATATAACTTTTTTATTATATACTAACAATTAATAATATAAAAATCCCTCCTTTATCTTTAATCGCAACAACAACTACTCTGCCCCCTCACAACCTTACCGTAATTTTGTGATCCGCTTTGGTTTGGTGTGGAACTTCTTTTTGTAGTAATTTTTTTGGGGTTCAATGCTTCTGGAAATTAAGGCATTACCC
>MDTG01040199.1_pt1 | contig 11025 bp, 13 predicted proteins | sample 811421 | NCBI WGS metagenome assembly MDTG01 (sample SAMN05326645, study PRJNA326480) | marine metagenome | isolation source: seawater | place: Pacific Ocean: South East | collected 2011 | reverse complement strand
CGGACCCGGTAATGTCGAGTTGAGCAGTGAAAGATCCGGCCGGGATCAGGTGACAGGGTGAAGGGATCAGGGTAAAGGGATCAGGGCGCCGGGCCGGGCCGGACCTCCAGGCCTGCCGGACCTCCAGGACTGCCGGGCCGACAGGCTGCCGGACCTCCAGGACTGCCGGGCCGACAGGCCGCCAACGCCGACCCGGTCCCCTGATCCGGCCGGGCCGGACCCTGCACCCTGCACCACCTACCAGGTTCCCCGGTCCCGGTTCAATCCTTCCGGCATCAGGAATCAGGGACCACGCCACGGGTAGGGTCGGAGTTTTTGTGAGCGCACCATGCGTAATATATACAGGCGTAGGAAAAAATTTGACTACAACCCCACAAAACGGAACAATTGGGTATGGCAGACAGTGCTAAACAAAAATATTACCAAGACAACAAAGACGTTAGACTGGCTTACCAGCGGTCTTACTACAAGAATAACAAGGACTTAATAAAGCGGAGGCTTGAGCTTCGGAAAGAAGGAGATCCTGAGTGGGATGAAAAGCGCAAGGAATATAACCGGAATTACTACCGCAAAAATAAAGAGCGTATCCGTAAAAAGCGCTCACTTTTACACAAAAAGCGCTCAAAAAATGACGCTGAAAAGGGGTGATTAGACGCCACAAAGCCGTTAATCTGAGCGGTTTAGGTGCTAAAATGAGCGGTTTTGGTATAATTAGCTGAGCGCTCACGTATTTACCGAAAAGCGCGCAAAATGATAAAACACTGAATAACCGTTGAAGAGTTACTCGTTTTCTGCAATCTGAGTAGGTTGAAAAGTTTCTCAGAGCCAATTTCCAGTTGTTTCTGTAACAGAAACAACTGGAAATGTAGTATAGAAAAACTTTATATATAGGGGCTGGACTCAATTATTTTCTGTGCTAGTGTGTCAATAATTTGATATGACCGATTTTCCTACGACCGCTCATTTAGACAACCCTAGAACCGCCCAGCTTCCGGGGGCTTCGCAATATGAAATAAACGAACACGGTTTTGTATCCCGACGCGGACGCCGCCTACGATTACAAAATCGAAGCGGCCGTTGGTTCGCCCAGGTATACACGGACGAAGGAGCCCGGTGGTCCTTTGATACCGAAAAGGTCGCCCGCTCATTGTTTGGGGAAGAAGAGGTATCGCTAACACGCGAAGACGTAGAGGATGTGTTTGGGGCGCGACGTATACCTGACTACCCTCGTTACGCAGTCACTTCATACGGGGCCATCTATTGTGTAGATCCGCCTAAGCGCGGACCCAACGCTGGTCAGGTATATCTACTACAGGAGATATTGCGAAATGACATACCTTACGTTACACTTACAGACGCGGATGGCGTCCGCGCCCCTATACGTGTGTCTGATGTTGTTGGATATGTGTGGGATTAAACCTTGAAGCTGCCGAAAAAAGACTTAAACTTCCATCTACATGGACACGCAAACATCAGAACTTGACGCATTGGACAGCTTAGGTTCTCTTGACAAAAAAGGTCGGCCCGTTAAATCACGTCTCAAGGACGTTAAAAGCGCGTTGGATCTATTTAATGTTTTGCGTAGAGCGGACGAGGGTTCCTCGGCCAATCGCGCCCGAGTGGATGCCATGTTCGACGGGGCATCACCGTATGACAGCAGAAAGTTAGCGGCCAGCGGGCAAAACCTGAAGACCAACCTGAATTTCGGGGAGGCTCAGCGTTTGCTTGACATATCGCTTTCTGCGTATGTTGACCTGTATTCATCTCTTGAACGTCTCGTTGAGGTTAAGGGGACCGAGGGGGAGGCTTCGGAGATAAAGACGCAGGAAGACATTGTCGCGGAGGAGATAACTCATCTTCTCCGAAGCTGGCCTGAATTCCACAGCAATTACCTACGTCTATGCACCACTTTCCTGAAACATGGAGTTGGTATAACCTATTTTGACACCCCTGACGATTGGCGCTTCAGGGTAGGATCTTTCGCAGACATGTTGATCCCCCGTCAAACTCCGGCGTCCGAGAACCTAATAGACGTGGCTATCGGGCGTCGGGAATACCACTTACACGAGTTATTTGCATTCATAAAGAACGAGAAAGCCGCGCAGAATGTGGGGTGGAACGTAAAAGAGGTTAAGCGCGCCATAATGAAAAGCGCGGATACAACCGGAAGAGGGAGTCGAGGAAGCCGAAACTATTCCGATTGGGAATCGGTCCAGCAGGAACTCAAGAACAACGATATTTACGCAGGGCATCAGAACCCCACTGTTTCAGTCCTGCATTTCTGGGTAAGGGAGATGGACGGCAGTGTATCCCATTACATAAGTTGTGAGTCAGAGCCCAAAGATTTCCTGTATAAAAAGATTTCCAGGTATGAGAAGCCGGAACACGCATACATCATGTTTACTTATGGTGTTGGTTCCAACGGCACCTACCACTCTATCCGTGGGTTAGGGCATCGTATCTTTAACCATATCCAAACAAGTAACAGGTTACGGTGCCAGATGATCGACGGGGCTATGCTGGGCTCTGCTGTTATGATCCAACCCGATTCACAGCGGGCGTTGGATGAGCTGGGCTTTACCTACTACGGCGCATACGCAGTCCTTAGTCCAAATGTTAACATTATCGAAAAGGCCGTCCCGAACCTGAGCACCGCTGTCCAACCTGCTTTACAGGATATATCGCAGCAGCTTGCGATGAACACTGATACCATGAGCACGTATGGGCAACAGGGTTCACCTTACAGGAATCAGATGCAGGTTGTGTCCGATATGGATGTCAGCACCCGCCTATCCGGGGCCAGCCTTAACTTGTTTTACGCGAGTTGGAATAGACTTATGAGGGAGGTCGTTCGGCGGATCGTAGCAGGAAAACGCCGCGACCCCGCTTTAAGTGAGTTTTACGCTAGATGCGCCGCCAGGGGTGTAGGAGAGTCATTCATCAAGACCTTGGACGTAGCCCGAACCAAGGCTGTCAGATCAATTGGATCAGGTTCTTACGCAAACAGGTTGGTAGCTCTCCGCGAGTTGCAGGCTATTTCCGGTTCGTTTGACGAGGTAGGGCGGCGCAACCTTACACGCGACATCGTATCCACCCGAGTAGGTCACGATCTGGCTGACAGATACACTCCTCAATTGGAAGAGTCCCGACCAACTACCGACAATAAGATCGCGTTCTTTGAGAACCAGCAATTGATGGAGGGATTACCTGTTCCTGTAATTACAAATGAAATACATGGAACACATTTACAGATTCATATACCTGCCCTGGGAGAGCTGATTGAACAGCTAAATACAGGGGCTGCGGACCCAATGTCCGCTTTGCCAGCGTTACAGGCGTTCTACCAGCATATTGCGGAAACGGTAGAGAATATCGCGGGCGATCCCGCACAACAGGTCGCTGTCGGGGAAGCTCGACAGGTTCTTCAATATGCTGAAGAGATGATCAACAACACCACGAAGAAAGTTCAAAAGATCCAGAGGGATGCCGCTCAACAGGCACCCGAGGAGGAAGGCGCACCGCAGGAGGACCCTATGGTGAACGCTAAGATGCAGGAACATCAACTCAAGATGGAAATGGCCAAGCAGAAGGCTCAGTTAGATATGGAACTGAGGCAGGCCAAGTTTGAACAGGAGCAAGCTATGCAGGACGCCAAGAACGCGATGGAACTGCGGCAGATCCAATAATTTATGGCGAAAAAGACACCCCTTCCAGTTATCCCGTTGGATAACTGGTTCAAAGATGTTAAATCAGTTACGGAATTGCGAGAGGTCTTGGCTACTGAGGCTTTCCAAACGGCGGAAGCTACGCTCAAAGAGGTCCACGGACCCCATCACGGAGCAATTTCCGCCGATACCACCGCCAACAGCCACAGACACGCGTGGTATGCCGGTTACCGTGACGCTTTTGCTGATCTTCGTAAATTAACCAACACACATGTTGGAAACACAACACAACCCGTAGATACCGAATGGACGCACATAACGAAACCGCAGTAGCCGAACCCGCTGAAGGATCTCAAGTAGAGAACCTGCCTGACGCCCAGGAACCCGCATCTTTTGCGGACGCTATAGAATCCGCTTTGTCATCTTTTGATGAAGCGCCTGAAGCCCCTCCTGCGACCGAGCCAGCTCCTGAGCCAGCTCCTGAGCCTGTAGCCGAAACTACAGAGCCGGAACCTGCCCCAGAAACGGAGAGTAAGGAGACGTTAACAGAAGATAGTGCGGCTGACCCCGACCTCTTGGAGAGCTTGAGTGAAGAAACAGGAGATTGGACTCCGAAGGCCGCCAACCGTTTCAAGCAATTGAAAACGGAATTGAAGACCAATAGGACTGAGTTAGATCAGTTGAGGCAGAGTCTGGCTGAAAGAGACGCTAAACTTCAGGAAATGTCCGGTTTAGTAGAGAACAGAGACATAGATCAATTACAACAACAGCTCGCTACCTACGAACACGAGCAGACATTCACCGATCTGGAGAACACGACAGCGTATAAACAGGCTGTAACTGAACCCTTACAGAATCTGTTAGACCGAGCGGGTGAAATAGCATCCAAGTATAACGTAGAATCAGATGATCTTATCGACGCGATGGCCATTGATGACCAAGATCAGCAGGACGATGCGTTAAATGGGTTGTTGTCAGAGGCTAGTGATCGTGATAGAGCCAAGATATATCGAGTAATTGATGAACTTGCCCCCGTTCTTGAACGCCGAGAAACCTTGGTCCATAACGCCGAGGCAGCTCTTAACGAGGCTTTAATGCTGGAAAACCAGCGCATCAATGCTGAAGCGGCTGAACGAGCAAGTTTAAGGTCCAATATAACTAGAAATGTAGTTAACCGGGTAGGGGAGAAACTTCCTTTTCTAAAAGGTGTGGAAGGTTTGGACATGAATGCTATTCAGGAGAAAGCTTCTTCCGTAGACCCAGGAACCCTGCACCCTGTAGACTTTGCCTATAACAACGTAGCCGCACAATTACTCCCCACCATTGTTCGTGAATATATGACTTCCCGTAAAGAAGTTGATGTATTAACGGATAAACTTGCTGACTACGAAAGTGCCGAGCCCACTATGTCCGGCACACCAGCAGTAGATGGTGTATCACGCCCCGCAAGCACTCTAAACTTCGCTGATGCCGTGGAAGCGGCTTTAGGAGGCTAGTTGCAGGATTCAGGGATCAGGTTAAATTAAGGCTATGCCTCCTAAACCATCCACGTCTCCCCCACAAACAATGGGAGAGATTTTGCGGGACTCCGGCCTTACGGATTACCAAAAGGCCGCCCGTGAGCGGATGAGAGGTTTCAAGGACTACCGGGCAAAGAAGGCTGAACAGAAGGCCCGCGCAGCTTCTACAGGCGATCCTTATGTCGATAAGCTAAATGAGCTAAGGTCCAAAATGTCTTCCGGCGGTTATTTGACACGAGATGAACGCTGGGCGTTACCTGAGCTGAAAAGACATGAGGAGGCCGCGTTGGATGCACAGGACGCAGAGGATCGTCGATGGGCCAATACAGGGGACGGTTCATATATAGGCAGACCGCTCAGTTCTTTTGGTCTAGAAGATATCGCTGAAGGAATTGATCACGCGGCTTATGTCGCGGAATTCCATCCAAAAACCACTATTCCGGCTCAGTTATGGCTCGGAGGTCGTGCAGCACACAAGGGAGATCCCCTGGAGTTTGGTATCTACGGCGCTGCGTTAGCGGCTTCTCCTCTTGCTAAGATACCTGGGGTCCGTAAATGGATGAGCAAATTCGTAGATAAGGCGGGCTCAGCCGTAAAACGCACCAAAGTTATCCCTCCTATCACCCTCCCCGATGATAGCAAAGCCCAGACTCCAGAACAACCGCCAGACCGAAGGGACTGGAGTGGGTTTGATAAACTTCATCGTGAGCGAAAGGAATACCCATTTTTCAACCCGACCACCACACACCCAAAACACGTCCCAGAAGGGGATTATTTTGGTAAAGGGATTATTTTCCCGAAAGGGCAAAAGCTATCTAGAGATGAGGAATACTCTAGGAGGAAGGACGCGGCTATAATAGCCGCCGCCGACGAATCTGCTAGGGTAGAAGGTTTGGACCCTGGAGACACCACGCCGTGGGATTTTAAATATAATCCTGATCAAAGCGCCCAGGAAAACCTCCGACGCAGATTCCCTGATCTTCAGCCTTCAGCACCTAAACAAGAACCTTCACAACCCCCTCAACGTAAGCTACGCACTTTTGATGAACAGCAGGCCATCCGCGAGGAGCGTTTGAAACGACCACGCCCTACGCCGCGCCCACTTAGCCCCATCGACAGTGCTAAAAAGCATTATGGAAGGTGGATGCGATAATGTCTTCCGACCACATCTCGAATAAAGACTACCATAACCACCTTAAATCCAGCCCAAAATAATATGCGCTACACATCCAAAAAACCAAAACCTAAGCCTAAGCCCAAACCAAAAACTGGTTACTAGCGTGAAAAAGAAAGACGAACCTTTCAAACCCCACAATATGTATAAGGACGGGGTTGTTGTGAAAGCTAATACTGTTGAGGAGCATCTTGTGTTGAAAGATGCTGGGTATGGGCATGACAAGCCAAAAAAAGTTTTGGCTACTATGTCTTTTAAAGAAGCTGTTAATGCGGCTAAATCGTTCCTTGAGGCTGTCGAAGATCAAATGAAGTAAGATGCCTTCCGACCACATCTCCAATACGGATTACCATAACCACCTTAAATCCAGCCCACACGATAGTGGTTACGGGATCAGGGAGGATTACAATGATCTGAAAGAGCAGAAAATGCGGTTGCAATATAGATGTGCTCTATATAAGATGGGATTGAATAACGCCCTTAAATGGTTGAAGGAAAACACTAACCTGCCCGATGATGTCAAAGACAGTCATTTGGCAGAAAATATCGTTTGGGAGCGCCTGAAAATTAATGAACCTGGATTGGAATAAAGTAGTATGCAATGCCCTCACTGTTCTCGTTGCTTCTGTATTTGTAGTAACAACAAAGCTGACCTAAATAGTATACAATGCCCTAAATGTTTTGGGGGTATTTGTATTTGCGGGGAGCTACCAACTATCAGGGTCAATGGGCATACTCCACCCGCTAAGAACTAGATACCGCCCTATTGCCTTGTTTTTGCTGACTAACAGTTTTGTTTTCAGCAGTGTTATGCTTTACCTAATTGCTTCTGTGGTGCTTATAATAAGCACATACCCGGATTGAAATAGGCAGTTGACCTAACCCGAAAGTCACTATATCTTTTAACACGTTACAGGAATTAGGTTGCTCTAGCCGTTCAATTTAGTTCAGATTCCTGAAACAACATATCCCGGAAGCCTGTAGGTTGCTCTAGCCTTTAAATAGTTCTACGAAAGCAGGTTTCAAACTGAACTAGGCTGTTTCCCGCTGAAAGGGGGACGGTTTGCACCTATACATATTTAAAACCACAACATTTATTTAAAATGGCTTTATCGCAACCACATACACATTCAACAACTGTGTTGGCGAATATCGAACACGTCCTTACGTCTGAGGCGAACAGGATCGGTTCTGATATCCACAAGCAGACACTTCACCAGAGTCCCTGGATTGACTTGATCAAGAAAAGCACATTCCCGTCTGGAATGGGTTACCAGATCAGCACTTTGGTATATGACCGCGCACTCCCCGTCGGAAAAAGAGTAGGAGACACCCACTTGGGTTCCTCTGAGCAAACACCAGGAGTTAACTGGACAACCTTGGTAGAGAATACCCACGCTACCGATGGCTCTGCTATCGGACACGTTGGCGGTTCAGCACTGGACACCAGGTTGGAAGACAACGCGCGTATCGACTTTACACGGGTTCTCAAGAACTACGCCCTTAGTAAGGCTGTTATTGAGTCGCCGCGTATTAACATCGAAGACTTGCGCTTCGCAGCACACCGCACCGACCAGCTTCGTGCCATCATGGACCTCCTTAAAGAGTCCACACGGTGGTCCTGGGAAGAGCGTTACCGTGATGAATACGCAAAACTTTGCGACAACATCATTCTCTGTAAGACTACAGGAACTGCCGCCGCTACTAACAAAGAAGGAAGCACTACTCCTGTTTCTGCTGGCGATGTGGATTCTGATGATAACAACTCCGTTGACGTTATTAACGCCAACATCTCTAACAAGATCCTCGACGACACTTACTTCAAGCTCGTAAGGGCTGGAGCAGGCGCTGATGCATATGGCCGCGAGAACGGTCGTCCCGTGTTCGCACTTGTGTGCTCGTCCGAAGCATCTTACCAGCTTCAGACTGAAGCCGGTTTCCGTGATGATGTTCGCTACAACAACGCTAAGGTTTCTGAGCTTATTGCACCTCTTGGTGTAGAGAAGAGCTTCAGAGGCTTCTACCACTTGTGCGACGACCTCGCTCCTCGCTACAGTGCTACTGTTGACGGTTCTGACCTTCTTGTCCGGGTTTACCCATACAAGCATGACGCAAGCAACGATATTGTAACTGTAAACACTGCTTATGATACTGCTGACTACGAGGAAGCATTTGTCCTTGTGGATAACGTGATGGAATCACTGGTTCCTGAGCCAATCTCTGGCGGAAGCGGAGTCGCATTCGACCCTGTCTCCTACAAGGGTGAGTTCAAGTGGACCAACATCCCTGATGTTAGCCTGAATCCCGACGGAACCATTGGTTTCTTCCGGGGCATCATGGCTTCTGCGTCCAAGCCGATTAAGACTAACTTCGGTTACTCAATCCTCTTCAAGCGCACCAGCACTACTCCTGCTGCTTAATCTAAAGCGGGGCTCCCGTAAAACGGAGCCCCGCATAATCTTTACATATAAACTTAAACATATACGATTATGCCAACTTTAGATGATGCACCAACTTTAACTTCTCTTGGAGGCGTTAAAGGAAACGACTCTCTTCTTGTTTCAGACAAAGACGGGGATGGAGGAAGTAAAGTTAAACGAATCCCATCCGCTCTTGTGACCCACGGGTTCACTCACGGGTGGCTCTTTAATTATGACAACACGTCAATTGCAGCGACTTCTGGCCATGCCGCTACAGACTTTGACGTTTACACCTTTGATGCTAATGACCGCGTTGACCGCGTTATGGTAATTTGCACAGAAGCATTTGTAGGCAACAGTTTGAGTGCCGCAGTCGTTAATGTCGGAGTCCAAGACGAAGATGTAGACGGCTATATCAATGATGCAAGTGTCTTCGCTATAGGGTTTGTTGAGAATAATGGTGAGCTTATTGACGCAGAGGCTGATGTCATTGGCGGTTATAACAATCCCACCGATGGCGATACCTTACGTATTTCGTTTGATCCCGATGCTAACAATGCTGATCTCACCGCAGGTCAATTTGTTGTATTGGCGAACATTGTCAATCCTACTCATTTTAAGGATTGTCTGGACCCACAGTAATCAGTAACAATCCATAATTCACAAGAATCCCCGATCCTCATCACAGAGAGGGGATCGGGGTTCTTTATTTTAACCATTTGATATTATGCCCAAAGTAGGAGACAAAGAATTTCCATACACTGAAGAAGGAATGGCCGCTGCTGAAGAAGCTGCCGCCCTTGACCAGATCCTGGCAGGATTACCCGAAGAGGTCCCTGACGAGGAAGCTGTAGCACCCGAAGCCGAAGCTGAATTACCTGAAGGTATGCCCGACGAAGAAACCGTTATGGCTATTTTCGAGGAAACTTTCGGTGAAGCTTTCGACGAGAACTCACCTGAAGACGCGCAAAAGCTGGAGTTTATCCTAACCGTGCTGGCTTCCGATCCCGAGCTGGCTGCCGCCTTGGCTTCCGGCGAGATTAGTATCGCGGAGTTTGCCATCCAACTTTACAGAATGATGGGTGGGGAGGACGAAACTCCGGTTGAAGAAACTACAGCAGAACAACCTGTTCCTGTAGGTTATTAAGACAGCCCATGTCTTTGTATAAGAAGATACCCCTTAGCCCCGTAGCGCAACAACGCCTTACGGAAACCATGAAATGGTTTGAAGATGCGCGTAAAAAACGCAAAGAGGAGAAGGGTGGTGGAGAGAATATCATCGCGGCCGCCCCTGTAGGGGATGCGGCAGCCTCCATTAAAAAACAGAACGAGGATATGGGTGTTAAAGACCCCGCAGCCCCCGGATTCGGTGCCCAGGCTATCCCGCAAAACCAGCCCCCGATACAGGGCGCAGGGCAGCCTCCTGTTGGAGCACCGCGTGGACGAGGAGCTACAGATGCTCCCTTCTCTAAAGCATACGTAGAAGGACAAGCAGCAACCCAAAAGTGGTTTGATACAGCTAACCGCAACCGGCAAAACCGGATGGCTAGAGAAGAAAAAGAAAGACAGGACAGGGAGGCCAGAGCAGAAGCAATAAGGAGAAAAACCTCTCAGATAAATAGGTAAGCCTTACTGGACATTCCCTCTGCCGCACTTAAATTTAAAAACACGTTATGACCATTAGTTCGATCAGACTAAAACAGACTTTATCAGCCCGTGTAGCTTCAACGGGATTACAAAGCTCATTTGCCGTAGGAGGAACCCTTAATCCCACGCTGACGACCACGAATGCTGATATAGCCTACGGGTTTTCTATTAAGAGTGGTGCCGGAACCAACTCAGTTAAGTGGACACTGGACACTCATACGTTACAGAGCACGGGAAGCGGCACAGCACCCACCAGCACAGAAACTCTAGGATCAGGCTCAGGAGCCGCTATGTTGGATATAAACGGTGAGGACATCCCTTCAGCAGAATGTGGTTTGGCTATTTATTACGAAATACCATCTGATACAGCAAATGGAGCTTCAGTCACGGCAACTGCGAGTTCAGCGGAATTCTGCACAGTTAAATTAGTAGGGACAGCCTCAGTTGAGGAAGAACAGATAGGCGTTAGGTCTGCTTTACTAGTCCCTCGTCAGAACTGCGTTTCTGACTACATCACATTTACCTTTAGCACCGGCGGTGTAAGAATCAACGTCGTATACCTAGCTAAAACCATCTTCACCTAATAACTTCATGCCTGT
>MDTG01204827.1_pt1 | contig 11026 bp, 10 predicted proteins | sample 811421 | NCBI WGS metagenome assembly MDTG01 (sample SAMN05326645, study PRJNA326480) | marine metagenome | isolation source: seawater | place: Pacific Ocean: South East | collected 2011 | reverse complement strand
GCTTTTCGGTGCGATACCGCACATTGCATTGGCGTGCGAAGTCAGAAACTGAGTCCGAACAGGCCTATCACGCCGATGGCGATCAGGTAGATGGCAACTATCAGCCTGAGCAGGCTGGGCACGAACAGAATGAGAAGCCCGGCAATCAACGATATCAAGGGGGTCAGAGTCAAGGTCATGAACTACTCCTGCATTGGCGAGGCGCACCAGGCGGCATTGCTGGTGCCAGAGCCAAGTCTGCCCGCGGTCTTCGGCGTTCGTCCGTGCGCTGGCGTACCCAGGGTCGCTGATGGAAAACCGGAGATTCGGGTTGTTTCAACCTGGCCTGGCGGTATGATCGAGGCCCGGGCCCGTGGTCGATTCAATCCGCGCATGTCAGAGCCGCCATCCGAATCCCGTTTCCCGCAGCCCGACTGGGTCGAGCACCTGCAGACCGCGATCCTGCTGCTGGACGCCGAGGATCGCGTGCGTTTTCTGAACCCCGCGGCCGAGGACCTCCTGGGTGTCACGGCCAGCCATGCTGGCGTTGCGTTGAGCCGTGAACTGCGGGCCAGCGGGCTTGGCGAACTCGTGGCGCGGGCCTCCCGCGAGCAGCGTGCGCTCTCGGCCCAGGATATCGAGTGGCAGGACGCCGGCCGGGTGCAGTGGCTGGACGTGCAGGTCACCGCGCTGCCGGGCGACCTGACCCTTCTGGAACTGCACGACGCCGGGCTGCGCAGGCGGGCCCAGGAAGATCGCCTGCGGCACGACCGGCAGGCGCTTTCCAGGCGCGTGGTGCGCCAGCTGGCACACGAGATACGCAACCCGCTGGCCGGTCTGCGCGGGGCGGCGCAGCTTCTTGGGCGCGACGAGCCCGATCCCGGCCGGCGCGAGCTCACCGACATCATCTGCGTCGAGGCCGACCGCCTGCACGCGCTGGTCGACGAGATGCTGGCGCCCGCCGGTCCTGCCCGGATGGTCCATGAGAACGTTCACCAGCCGGTGGATCGCTTGCACGCACTGCTTAGCGGAGAAGCGGGCGAGGGTGTGAGCGTGGAGCGCGATTACGATCCCAGTCTTCCGGAGCTCGAGCTGGACGCCAACCAGCTGTTCCAGGCGCTGTTGAACCTGGGGCGCAATGCGTTGCAGTCGGGCGCCGATCGGGTCGTTCTGCGTACACGGTCCGCCCGGCGCGTGACATGGGACGGCAACCTCCACCGGCTTGCCGTTGCCGTGGAGATCGCCGACAACGGCCGCGGCGTGCCGCCCGAACTGGCCGAGTCGCTGTTCTTCCCGCTGGTCACCGGCCGGGACGAGGGCAGCGGCCTTGGGCTTGCGATCGCCCAGGAAATCGTCGATCGCCACGGCGGGCGCATCGAGTTCGAAAGCGAGCCGGGCGATACGGTCTTTCGCCTGCTGCTTCCGGTACCGGAATAATCCGGGATAATCGAGTGACCATGAACGATCCAACATGAACGATTCGAGATGAATGCGCGCGACCCGGAAGTCTGGATCGTCGACGACGATGCGTCGGTGCGCCGGGTGCTGGCGCGTGCGCTCGAACACGACGGGATTCAGGCGCGCGAGTTCGAGGCGCCGGCCGCTCTGCGCGAGGCATTGGCCGGCGAAGCGTCGCCGTCGGTGCTGGTCAGCGACCTGCGCATGCCCGGCGAATCCGGACTGCAGCTTCTGGAGTACGTCAGGGCGGAACACCCCGACGTTCCGGTGATCGTCATGACCGCCTACGCTGACCTGGACAACTCGGTGGCCGCGCTGACCGGCGGAGCGTTCGAATTGCTGCCGAAGCCGTTCGATATCGACGAAGCGGTCGATCTCGTGCGGCGGGCGCTGGCCGATGCGACGCCGGGGCCTCGAGACGCCGGCGGGCAGGACGCTGCCGGCGAGGGGCCGTCGCTGATCGGCTCGGCGCCGACGATGAAGGCGTTGTTCCGGGTCATCGGCAGGCTTGCCGGCTCGGATCTCAGCGTGCTGCTGATCGGCGAATCGGGCAGCGGCAAGGAGCGCATTGCGCGGGCACTGCACGAGACCTCGCGACGGGCCGACCAGCCCTTCGTGGCCCTCAACGTGGCCGCGATTCCGGGCGACCTGCTGGAATCGGAACTGTTCGGCCACGAGAAGGGCGCGTTCAGCGGCGCCGACGAGGCGCGCGCCGGCTACTTCGAGCATGCCGCAGGCGGCACCCTGTTTCTCGACGAGATCGGCGACATGCCGGCCGCACTGCAGACCCGGCTGCTGCGGGTGCTCGCGGAAGGCGATTTTCACCGGCTGGGCGGCCGTACGACCATGAGAGCCGACGTGCGCCTGATCGCCGCGACCAACCAGGATCTTGCCCGCGCGGTGGCCGAAGGCCGGTTCCGCGAGGATCTCTATCACCGGCTCAACGTGGTCGAACTGGAAGTGCCGCCGCTGCGCGGCCGGCGCGAGGACATTCCGCTGCTGCTCGGGCATTACCTGTCCGAGGCGGCGCGCGAGATGAACACCGAGCCGAAGAGAATGACCGACGAGGCGCTCGATCATCTCGTGGCTCACGCCTGGCCGGGCAACGTGCGCGAACTGGTCAACCTGTGCCGCCGCGTGACCGCCCTTGTGCCGGGTCCGGACATCCGGGCCGAGGACCTGCCGAGGCTTTCGACCGGTCAGCCCGACGACCGGGACTGGACCGAGGCTCTGCGCGCGTGGGCGCGCGACCGGCTGGCGACCGGATCCACGGCGCAACCCGATGGATTGATGGCCGAGGCCGTCGAACAACTGGAACGCTGTCTCATAGAAGAAGCCCTGAAGGCCACCGGCGGCCGCCGCGCCGAGGCCGCCCGACTGCTGGGCATCGGCCGCAACACGCTCAGCCGCAAGACCTGATCTCGCAAGGCGGTCGACGACGGCACCAGCATGGTGCGCGGCGTGGGCCGGGGCGCACCAGCCTGGTGCGTCGCCCTGTTTTCTGAAGTCGTTCATTCCGAGTCGAATCAATAACCTGTAGCCGCTCCCGGTGTTGGCACCGCTCTTGCAAATGGCTTGTAGTCATCCGCATGAGCGACGCCAATGAAACTGATCACCGCAATCATCAAGCCGTTCAAGCTCGACGATGTCCGCGAGGCCCTGGCCGACGCGGGCATCCAGGGCATGACGGTCAGCGAGACGCGCGGCTTCGGCCGCCAGAAAGGCCATACCGAGCTTTACCGCGGCGCCGAGTACGTCGTCGACTTCCTGCCCAAGATCAAGGTCGAGATCGCCGTGGCTAGCGAAGACGCCGAGCGGGTCATCGAGACCATCATCGAGACCGCGCGCAGCGGGCGGATCGGGGACGGAAAGATATTCGTCACCGAGCTAGAGCGCGTGGTGCGGATTCGCACCGGCGAAGTCAATGAATCGGCGATCTGACGCCGGACCACGCATCACTCGGGTTGAGGAAAAACCATGACCGAAATCGAATACGCACTCAATACTTTCTACCTGCTGGTCTGCGCCGCGTTCGTGATGTGGATGGCGGCCGGCTTCACCATGCTCGAGGCCGGACTGGTGCGCGCACGCAACACGGTCGAGATCCTGACCAAGAACGTTGCGCTGTATGCCATTGCATGCCTGATGTACTTCCTGGTCGGCTACCAGCTGATGTATCCGGGCGAAGGGGTCAACGCCTTCTGGCCCGGCATCGGCTTCGGGCTGGGCGCCGACAATACCGCCGAGGCGGTCACCGCGGCCGGCAGCGAGATCACCTACTCGGCCATGGCCGATTTCATGTTCCAGGTGGTGTTCGTAGCCACCGCCATGTCGATCGTTTCCGGCGCGGTGGCCGAACGCATGAAGCTGTGGTCGTTCCTGGCCTTCTCGGTCGTCATGACGGGCGTCATCTATCCCTGGCAGGGCTACTGGTCCTGGGGCGGCGGCTTCCTTTCGGCGATCGGCTACTCCGACTACGCCGGCGGCGGCATCGTGCACATGGCCGGCGCTTTCGCCGCGCTGGCCGGTGTGCTTCTGCTCGGCCCGCGCCAGGGCAAGTACACCGCAGACGGCCGCGCCCGAGCGCTGCCGGGCGCCAACCTGCCTTTGGCCACGCTCGGCATGTTCATTCTCTGGATGGGCTGGTTCGGCTTCAACGGCGGTTCGGAATTGATCATCTCCGACGTCGGCTCGGCCAACAACGTCGCGAAGGTGTTCGTCAACACCAACCTGGCCGCCGCGGCCGGCCTGGTCGCCGCGCTGCTGGCCGCGCGCCTGACGTTCGGCAAGGCCGACCTGACCATGGCGCTCAACGGCGCGCTGGCCGGGCTGGTCTCGATCACCGCGGGCCCGCTGGCGCCGAGCCCGCTGCTGGCCATTTGCATCGGACTGGTCGGGGGCGTCCTCGTGGTGTTCTCCATCATCGCGTTCGATCGCGTCCGCATCGACGACCCGGTCGGTGCGATCTCGGTGCACGGGACCTGCGGCATTTTCGGCCTGCTGGTCGTCCCGATCGCCAACCCGGACGCCTCGCTGATGTCGCAGCTGGCCGGAATAGGCGCGATCGGCGGATTCGTGTTCGTGTTCAGTCTGATCGTCTGGGCGGTGCTGCGCATGACGATGGGGATTCGGGTGAATCCGGACGACGAGCGGGCGGGGCTGGATTTTGCCGAGTGCGGGATGGAAGCGTATCCGGACTTTGCCCACGGAGGAGATTAGCCACGTCTACCCCGAAGCGGCGTTGCGGTCACCCTCCGCGCCGTTTTCCTTGGGCCTGCCCGTTTGGGTGGGCCTTTTTTTGCCCAATGTTTGGTCGCCGAGGCTCCCCCCGCGGGTGCGTTTCACGTCTTTGACAGATAATTCCTGCGATCTGGAACAAGGAGAATTCCTGAATGTTTGCACCGATTCGCCTGGCAACTCTTGCGGTTTCCCTCCTGGCGCTGGCCGGGTGCAGTATCCAGGTTTCAGGCAAGGACGGCGCCGACGGTCGCGACGGGCGACTGGTGGCGGCCGAACGCGATAATCGGCTCGCGCTGGAATCTCTCAGGCTCGGCATGGGCTTGCGCGAAGTCCAGGCGGTGATGCCGCATGAACCGGACTTCAGCGAGGCCTTTACCGTCGACGGCGCGTCGTATCGGGCGTTGTTCTATCGCACGCAGCCGGTTACGCGTGACGGCGTGACGACGCGTGACGAAACCACGCCGCTTGTATTCAGAAATGGTGAATTGACTGGCTGGGGGGAAACGGCCTGGTTCGAGCTGACCGGCCGGCCGCTGGCCGGGGATTGAGTCCGGCCCGTCTCGGTAGCGCAGTCCGATCGCCCGGAGGGTGGACAAGAAAAGGCCCGTGCCGACTGGCGGCACGGGCCTTGCTTTTACTAGAGCAGACTTGTCGTCAGGCGATCAGAAGATCACCGTGACACTGTCGGAACATACGCTGCTGCCGGCTTCGCAGACCTGGTAGGTGAGGCTGCCGCCGCCCTTGAGCGACGTCGCGTCGGTGTAGGCGCCGTCGTTGGCAGTGGTGGTCAACAGGCCGCCGTCGCGATAGATGTCGACGTTGTTCGTCGTGGCGCCGCTCCAGCTCAGGTCGGCCGTCCAGCGGCCCTTGTCCTTGTAGCCGTTGGCCGACAGGGTTACGTCTGCGCCACCGCCGGTGTTGGCGGCCACGGTGACCGTCTGGCTGCTGGAGCCGGTGGCGCCGGCATCGTCGGTGACCGTCAGCGTGACCGTGTAGCTGCCGTCGTTGGCGTAGGTGTTGCTGGCGGTGGCCCCGCTGGCCGAATTGCCGTCGCCGAAGCTCCAGCTGTAGCCGGCGATGGTGCCGTCGCTGTCGCTGGAACCGCTGCCGTCGAAGCTGCATGCCAGTTCGGTGCAGCTGAACGAGAACGATGCCGTCGGTGCGGTATTGCCGCCACCGCCGCCACCACCGCCGCCCAGGAAGGCAACCGCGTCGGCAGCCTGGACGAGCCCGAAGCCGTAGCTGTTGTCGCGACCGGCACTTCCGAGGTCTTCGGCGGTAGCCGCCAGTGCGTTGCGGATGTCGGTTGCGCTTGCGGTCGGCACCTGGCTCCAGACCAGCGCGGCGACGCCCGCGACGTGCGGGGTGGCCATCGACGTGCCGTTGAAGAACTCGTAGCCGTCGGCCGGCGCGGTCGTCTGCGTCGAAACCGTCGCGCTGGCGCCGATCTTGTTGGCTGCCAGGAACTGCCCGTCGGCCTGGCTCATGCTGACCGCCGGGATGTTCGAACAGGCCCGGAACGATGGGCCTTTGCAGTCAAGCGTGCCGAGGAAGCTGCCGGAGACGTTGTTGTAGATGATGGCTGCATCGCCGCCGCCGGCCTCTACATTCGCCACCTTGTCGCTGAACGAGATACTGCCGCGCTCGCACAGCACGGTATTGCCGTTCCAGTTGCCGGCGCTGTCGCACAAACCGCCGAACACAAGGCTGCCGCTGGCGGTGGTGACCGCCGCGCGGTCGAAGGACGCTACCGAATAGCCGGTGCCGTCGACTTCGGCGTTCGCGCTGATGGTCGGGACCGTGCTCAACACGCCGACGCCGGGGCCCGACAATTCGACCGCGCTGTTTTTCTGCGAGAAGTCCGCGACCGCCTTGTTTTCGTCGATGGCGGCAACCGAGACGACCGCAGGATAGCTGGCCGGATAGCTCAGCGTCGTGGTGCCGTCGTTGCCGGCCGCGGCGATGGACAGGACGCCCTGGTCGAGCAGGTCCTGGAAGCCTTGTTCGGCAACGCTCGAAGCGCCGCCGCCGCCGAGGCTCATGTTGATCACGTTGGCGCCGGCGTCGCGGCAGGCAAATGCCGCGTCGATGACGCTGGAGGTGTAGCTGTAGCCGCAGGAACCGGAGGTCCAGCTGTCGTCGCCGAAGATCTTGGCGATGGTCAGGGTGATGTTGCCGCTGGGCAGCACGCCGATCACGCCGTCGCCGTTGTTCAGCGCCGCGATGGTGCCGGCTACGTGCGTGCCGTGTCCGCAGGAGTCGATGAACGGGTCGCCGCTGCCCGAAAGCTGCAGGCCGATCACATTGGTGTCCTGCAGGTCGAAGTGGCCGATGTGATAGCCCGAGTCGATGATGCAGACGTTGAACGCACCGGCGTTGGCGTCGCTGACCAGGTCGGACTGGGTCATGGTGATGCCGAACGGGACGGTCTCGGCCATCGGGTAGACACGCGAATCGGGTTCGATATTGACGATGTTCGGGTTGTTGCGCAGGCCGTTCAGCGCGGCTTCCGGGATCGTGATCGCCATGGCGTTGACGGACTCGCCGGTCAGGTCGACCTCGATCCTGCCGCCGGCGGCCTGGACCGCCGCGGCGCCGTTACCGGCCTGGCCTGGCGCGAACTGGATGATCCAGCGATTGTCGTCTGCCGACGCGCTGGCCGCGCAGGCTATGGTTCCGATGGCGCCGATCAGGGCCGCCAGCTTCCTGTTGACTCGATTCATTCCGAATGTGCTCCTCTTTTTCGATTTTTTGGGTTGGGCGCTCAGTCGTTCGGATGGGCGAGCCCTGGTGCGGGCCGGACCAACGGGGTCGAACGCTGCGCTTCCTGCCGGGCGACGAGCCCGGGATCCGGCTGCCTGCATGCCTGCACGACGAAACCGCTCCGCCCTCCCTCGGCGGTCGATTCCGGATCGCGCGACCATGACTTCTGGCACGGCCTTGTTTTCAGGGTGAACAGCGCGTGAGGGTTTTGTCAAGTGCTTCGGTTGGTTCGGCTGCAAGGTGTTGTTTTTACGATTCCTTCTTACGGTCCGAAACCGCCCGACCAGGCTGGAAGCCAGAATCCGACGAAAGATCGAACGACTGGTCGACGCCGCCAGGGCGGTGTCGGAGCGGCAGGATCGCACGCGATTCATGACTTCTCGCTCAGGCGCCGTTCAGCTTTTGTCGGGATAATTCAGGCTCCGCTCTCAATAACAATTCAACAAGGATTATTCGCATGCAGCAGTCGACCCGTCTATTGGTTCTTGTATTTCTTGCAGTCTGGCTGTCGGGTTGCGTCGTGGCAATCGGCAACGACGGACCCGAGTCCCGCGACTCCCGCTGGGCTGAAATCGAGCGCGACAACAGGCGCGCGATCGACTCGCTCCTGATGGGGATGGGTATCCGGGAGGTGCAGCTGGCGATGCCGCACGAAGCCGACTTCAGCGAGGCGTTCATGGTCGACGGCGTGGCCCACCGGGTGCTGTTCTACCGGACCCAGCGCGTCGAGGGCGACGGCGTGACCTCGCGCAACGAGACCACGCCGCTGGTATTTGCCGACGGCCAGTTGGTGGGCTGGGGCGAATCGGCATGGTTCGACGTCACGGGCCGGACCCTGGCCGAAGTCGACTGACCGCGCCGCGACGGCCGGGGCCCTATCGGTGCAACACCGCGAAAGGGCCCCGGCTGGCGCGCCGCCGTTCGTTTTTTCGTACACAGGCGCAAGGGTCGAGTTCCGAGGTCGATGGATTCGACCCGCCGCGAAACCGGATTGATCGTTCCGGTTCATCGCGTGTAGAGTTGCGGCTCGTGACCGCGAGCACATTCCGTGGTCCAGCGGGCAAACGATTCATCAGAAATTCAATTGAATTACCAGGGGATCCGAATTGAACTCATACAGCAAGACCGCGCTCGCCGCGGCCATCTGCACGGCACTTGCCGCCGGCCAGGCCGGGGCAGCCACTTTCAACGTCACCAATACCAACGATTCCGGTGCCGGCAGCCTTCGCGATGCGCTGGTACAGGCGAATTCGAACGCCGAGGCCGACGTCATCGACCTGTCCACGGTTTCCGGGCAGACCATTTCGATCACGTCGGGTCAGCTGGAAATCGATGACGACGAGATCACCATCAACGGTGCGGGCGCCACGCTGGATGCCGGCGGCAACTCCCGCGCCCTGGCGATCTACTACTCCGACGTCACGCTGAACGACCTGACGATCACCGGCGGCAACGGCGAGTCGACGCAACCCCTGCGCGGCATCAGCCAGATCGGCGCCGGCGGCGGTATGTACTCGATCGAGTCCGATCTCGAGGTCAACGACTCGGAAATCTCGGGCAATTCGGGTGCGGTCGGCGGCGGCTTGTTCTTCTACAGCGAGTACGGCAGCCTGAGCGTCAACGATTCCGTGGTCAGCGGCAACGATGCGCTCTACGCCGGCGGCGGCGTTTATGGCGACACCAAGTACGGCGACATCACGTTCTCCGGGACCGAAATCTCGTCGAATACGGCGGGGGTCGAGGGCGGCGGCATCAATGTTTTCGGTTTCGAGGGGACCGTCAGCCTGGTCGACAGCGTCGTCAGCAACAACGCCGCGACGGGTTCCGGCGTGCCTGATCGCCAGCTCACGGATCGCCGCGCCGAGTTCGAGGCGGCGCGCGGCGCCCGCGGAGACGGGGCGTCGACGTGGGGTACGCGGGGAGACGGTCCGGGCGGCTACTACGGATACGCCGGCGGCGCCGGAATGTACACGCAGTTCGGCGGCGTCGAGATCATCCGCTCGACGATCAGCGGAAACAACGCATTTTTCGGCGGCGGCGTGCTGGCCAACGGCAACGACGGCGCCATCCTCGTCGATTCGTCCACGATTTCGGGCAATTCCGCGGTCCAGTTCGGCGGCGCGGGCGTGCTTCGAGCCAAGTACGACCTGCTGGTCACGAACAGCACGATCTCCGGCAACACCTCGGGCGGGCTGAACGGCGGCCTGGTCATCTACAGCGACATCTCCGATGGACCGCAACAGCCGGAGCGCGGCACGCAGGCGCGAAACCTTGCAATCGAGTTCACGACGATCACCGACAACAGCGCCGGGGACATCGGGGGCCTGGGGATCTCGGCCGATTTCGCGTTGCCGATCACGGCGAGCGTGATTGCGGGCAACTCGGCGCCGACCGACCCCGACATCGGCTTCAATCCAGCCAGTTTCCAGCAGGCCGATCTGTCGTTCTCGCTGGTCGGGGTCGATTCGACGACGGGCACGCTGAATTCCGATGCCGCCAGCGCCGGCCTCCTCGGGCAGGATCCGCTTCTGGGTCCGCTGGCCGACAACGGTGGACCGACGTTCACCCATTTGCCGGGCGTCGGCAGTCCGCTGCTCGATGCGATCCCGTCGGGAACCGCCGGTTGCGGGACTGGGGTCGCGGACGATCAGGGCGGGCAGGTCAGGCCCTTCAACGGTGCCTGCGATATCGGTTCGGTCGAGCGTGGCGTAATCGAGCCGCCGCCCCCGGCCGTGGCCGTGCCGGTCATGGATCGGATCGGTCTGCTGCTGATGGCCGGCCTGCTGGGTCTTGCCGGCTTGTTCGGCTTCCGGCGACGGTCCGAAACCTAGGGCGCCTGGCTCTGATCCCGAATTCGGGTGTTTGCGCAGCGGCCGGGTCTTCCCGGCCGTTTGCTTTTTTGCTTGGGGGTCTCTGAACAACGCTGCGCGTAGCGCGCATCGGCGAGCCGGTCAGGAAATCCTGGCCCCTGGAAAATAACGTACCCTGCAGTGATCGCCGCGGGCGTTGAAGCCGGTGAATACCATCCCCGAGCTCGGCCAGACCGCCTCGTTGCGGTGGCGCTGGATGATCGGGTTCTCGATTTCCATGTAAAGCCCGCGGCCACTCGTGTTGGTGCCGTCGACGAATTGCGACTCGTGGTAGTCGATCGCCAGGTGCAGCAGGTGGTAGGCCACGTCGTTCTGCCGGTAGTCGGGCGCGACGAACGTGCGGAAGTGCCACAGCGGCATCTTCAGCGCAGGCGGCGTCCCCAGGTAGGTCGTGCAGACGCCCGCGACGTCGCCGTTCTGCTCGTCCATGGTTACGAACAACAGTTCCTCGGCGCGCTTTCTGGCCTGAGGTTCGGTCAATACCTTCTGCGTCGTCCAGAGCTCGACGACCTTCTCGACAAGCGGCGCTTGCCGGTCGTCGCGCAGGTTGTGCATCCGGAAGCCTTCGAGCGGTTGTCGGTTCATGTCCTTTTCCTCTGGTCGCGCTTGATTGACTGTAAAACTAGACTGAAGTTCTCCGATAGTGCTGCGATAAAACGTCTCTATTTCAATGGCATAGCGGCATTCCGCCGTGCGCTGACTGGCTACAGCCTGAT
>MDTG01041201.1_pt1 | contig 11026 bp, 8 predicted proteins | sample 811421 | NCBI WGS metagenome assembly MDTG01 (sample SAMN05326645, study PRJNA326480) | marine metagenome | isolation source: seawater | place: Pacific Ocean: South East | collected 2011 | reverse complement strand
GTTGGTACTCACCACACGCCGACGCACGAGTACGTGGTACCCAAATCGATCCCGATGGCTGGTCCTTCCGATTTCGCGGACATTATTGTTTATATGTGTGTGTTTCTTTCTTCTTCTTTTCAAAGTGTTGTGTAAAAGTGCCGATGAAGAATATTTGGTCTTCTTTTTTTTCTCTTCTTCGGAAGCGTTTTTTTTTCGTCTCTTTTTTTTTTGGCGGGAAAGAAAAGAAAACGATGTTTCATCAAACCCTAAACAATTGACGACTTTTTGGGTTTTTTTTTGTCTCGCTCTTTTCTTTTGGACCCCACACAAACGGACATCATCATCATCATCGTGGTTATATACTCGTGGTACGATGATGCGTTTTCTTTGAGTGAAGTGTCTTTGAGAAGACACAAAAACGAGACCAAGGAACGCGGGAAGAAGAAGAAGAAGAAGAAGAAGAAGAAGAGGAGGGGTGCAACCACCTTAATAATAAGGAGGCGGGATGAAACCGAAACGGCTGGAATCTGAACTGCAAGACGTGGGCACGTTTTCGCATCCGAAACAGAATTTGGAGCAATACGCGACGACGCCCGCGCTGGCGACGAAAGTGTTGCACCTCGCCGCGGTGGAGTTTGGAGACATCGAGGATAAATCGGTGATCGATTTAGGCGTCGGGACGGGCGTGCTGGCGATCGGCGCAAAACTGATGGGTGCGGGACACGTGCTCGGTCTCGATGTGGACGTGGACGCGTTGAGCGAATGTAAAGAGAATTTAGAGATGTACGAACCGGAACTCGAGGTGGAACTGGTGCTGATGGACGTGATAGAGTTGATTCGGAGGTACGATGATTACGACGAGGAAGAGAGCGACGAAAGTGACGAAAGCGACGACGACGACAACAACAACGGCGATGGTAAAAGGAAAGATTACGTGTGGCCAAAAGCGGATACGGTGGTAACGAATCCACCTTTTGGTACGAGAAGAAAAGGCGCAGATGTGGCGTTTTTGGCTGCGGCGATGAAAATGGCGGAGACTGCGGTGTATTCGTTCCATAAGACGTCCACGAGAGAGTACATTCAGAAAGTAGCGACGAAAAAATTGGGCGCGAAGAGCGCAAAAGTCGTGGCGGAGATGAAGTACGGGTTAAAGAATCAGTACGGGCATCACAGGAAAGACGAAGTGGAAGTTTTTGTAGACGTGTGGAGAATACAACCGACGTGTAAGATGAAAAGAGATGGCAATAACGACGAAGACGAGATATTCGAACAAAACTTGAGAGAATTAGCCGCGAACATCGAAGAGTTGCAGCTGAGCGCGCGTGAACGCAAAGACAAGCATAGAAGTAAAAATAGCAATAAAAACGAGGAATACTAGTAATAGAAGATGAAAATAGGACATGTTCTTGTGTATTTATTGCGTGCGCGCGCGTCTATGTGATCTATTCTTATTCTATGCTCTATTCTGCTTCCGAAAGCGTCTCATCCACGACGTCATTTTCTTCCACAGGAGCTAAAAGCTGCTCCTGCATTTTTTCGCTCGTATGCATTGCCTCTACCAATTGCTCGACAATTGTGCTATCTTCACCAACAACTCTGGAAACATTCGATGCTATTTCCTTCGCTTGATCTTTAATCTCTTCGAGATCGTCAACGATCCTCGCAATCTCGACAGGCGTCATTTCGCTGCCCATTATCATCATGAGGTTCTCTAATGTCAATTTTATGACAGCGACGTTATGAGCGGCAACTTGTGGATGGAAACGAAAATGCGGATAATATTTTTCGAACGTTGGCGTGAGCTCTTTCCCGCATTCTAGAGCAAGCGACCAACCTGAAAAAAGAACAGCGGCATTCATGAACGTCTCCAACGCTGTGACGCGCAAGTGGTGCCCTCTCGCGATGCCAACTGAAGCACCAAAAAGCTCCGATCCGACATCGGTTAAACTGTTGAACCGGTCCCATGCGCGGCGTAACGAGCTGATATCGGAAATGTCTCCCGCGGATGAAGAGTTTAGCTTTTCAACCAGCTCGAATGCCTGACAAAACCGTTCGGCGATTTCAGCGACGACAACGTTTTTACAATCGCCCCACGTTTCGACAATCAATCGTGTCTTTTTTTTGCTTTTACTCGATTGTCCGTACGTTTTTTGACCAACAAACTCTGGATCGTTGCATAAACCAACGTGTTCTCCTTTTTCTTCATTGTTCTCTTCGTCTTTCTCGCTGTTGTTGTCGTCGTCGTCATCGTCGATGCTCTCTTCCAAGTTGAAGCTCGCCAACGCGCTGTTGTTGTCGTTGTCGTCTTCAAAGAACCCACCGCTTTCTTCGCCAAAGAGACGATATATGTGGCATCCACCGTCGATATTTCCACCCGATGCGCGCTCGACTTCAAACCATCCCTTCTGTTCGTCTTCAGTCGTGTATTTCGGCGAGCGAGACAGCGCACGCAACTTGTGTCCACCAATCAAAGGAATCTCAAAAAGAGGCAAAAGATCTTCGTCGTTCTCTTTCTTGCCGTCGTCGTCGACGTCGACATTCTCTGCCGATAGATCGAACCCGTAGTTTCTCTTCAACGATTTTGCCCTCTCTCGTTTCGGTTTCAACAACTCGTCGTACGAAATTGTTAACTCTTCACCCGGCAACACATCTCGCAAGCATCGGACAATCATTCTTTTACCTCTAAAAGACGCAAAACAGTTTGGCGCTTCCGAATGATTCATCATCGCCACCACTGGATAGATGCCAATTCCATACGGTTTCAATTCGTCGTCGCATAACGTGTGGCAATTCAATCGTAACTTCGCAATCAATTTCGCTAAATCTGCCACCGACGGTATGTCTTCGTATTCTCTCTCGTATCTCTCCGCTCTCTCTTCGTCTGACACCACGCTCTCGTCCACGTTCAAAGAGTGCGTCAAATACGCTCTTGTCATCGCCGCTAAAGTGTAATCACTCTCGTTGTTCAGACCAAACGTACGCGTGTCCTCTCCGTGCGTCAGCTGGTCGAAAACGCTCGAATACCCTCGGCCTAAACCTAATTGTTCCGTCTTCCCTTCGTCGTCGTACGACAGCCCCGCGTAACTGTACCTTCTTTTCGTCTTCGTCGTCGTCTCGCTCAGAGGTACTTCGTTCTCTACATTATCATCGTCGTTGTTTTTGCTACTTTTCGCATTGTTTTGTGCGTCATTTTTCCTCTCTCGTTGCATTCTCCACACGATTTTACTCGCCAGTCTCACCGTCGCTTTCGGCGCTCTCAATCGACAGCTCTTCAACGCTTTCGTTTCTTCGTTGTATCCATCTTCCCAATCTTTAAACTGATTCTCTCGGGAAAAATACCGCGCGAATTTCGTCGCCGAACATCGTTGCAGCTGCGACGCGGATGATGTCGATTTCGTCGTCGGCAGTTCGAACGTGAAGTGGTCTCGTTCGTGGAGGCCGGCGTCTCGGAGGACGGCGGAGTACGGGACGGATTGGAAGACAATCGAACCTTCTCTTAACGATGACGCGATTTTGAGACCTCTGTTTTTCGCGCCGGGAAAACGAGCGAGAGCGAACGGGAGCGACGACGACGACGCAGAAGGCAAAGAAGACTCGTCGCGCGTCGCGCGCGTCATCGGTGGTGCCTCCCTTCTCTCGCAAGCGTGGCAGAAAAAATGAAGAACGAAAAGAATGTCGTTTTCTTTGAAAGGCACAAAAGGAAAGGAAGCCTATGTATGTAAAATACGAGGGAGTGAATCGTAACGAGTGTCGCTGTCTTTTGATATTTGTTTTCACAAGTACGTAAAGTTTAATTGGAGCACGCGCGATCTCTCTCTCTCTCTCTCTCTTTCTCCAACTCTCTCCATTAGTACTTGTTTGTGTGTGTGTGTGTGTGTGTGTGTGCGTGTGCGTGTGCGTGTACTGATTTCTTCGTTCTGACTTAAGCGGTGGATGGCTCGATGCGCATGCGATCCAACTGCTTTTGCGTCGGCAACTTGACCTTGGTCGCCAAACCCAACTTTTTCAACCCCCAAATCAAATACCACGTCATGTCCACTTGCCACCACTCCAAACCGTGTCTGGCGCTAAATTCGAACGCGTGGTGATTGTTGTGCCACCCTTCTCCAAATGCTAAAATCCCAACCGGTAAATTGTTTCTGGACAAGTCGCCGGTGTTGTAAACTTGTTTGCCCCAGCAGTGGGCGACGGAGTTTACCGCCCAGGTGATGTGGTACACCCAAACAGTTCTTACGCAGAAGCCCCACAATAAGAAGGGTAAACCGCCCAGCAGGTATAAACCTAATGCAGAGGCGGCAATATGCCACATGTACGTCTTCTCTAAGAATCGGTAGAACGGTTGAGCGGCTAACTCAGCCGCGTTGGATCGATCGCCAACTCTTTCGATGGTCGCTTCGTTGTCCAACAACCACCCCATGTGCGACCACCAAAAGCCTTCGTACGGGGTATGCGGGTCTTTTGGAGTATCGCAATGTTGGTGATGGTACCTGTGCGAAGATGCCCATTCGATGGGGTCGCCTTGGACAGCCAACGCGCCGCAATACGCCAACGCGTACTCCAACCATTTCGGCGATTGAAATGACTTATGAGACAACTGCCTGTGGTAACTCAACGTAATTCCCAAACACCCGGTGATGAAATACATGATCCAGAAGCAGTTGAACGCTTGCCAGGTGAAGTAAAAAGGTGCCAAAAACGCCCCAACGTGCATGGCTCCGATAAATGATACGTACGTGATATCCGTTCCCAACCATTTTCTCACGAACGCGTTCTTCTTTGGACTGGCGATAATGTCGGCCAAAAACACTTTATGCGCCGGTTTCACGCCTTCCCACGCGCCTTTCGCCGCTGCTGCAGCTTCGTTGTTTACCGCCGACCAAATCTCCGATGCTTTTTGCACTCCTTCCTGCCCAATTCTTCGCCACGACGTCAAAATTTTCTCCTCGCCGTCGCCCTCCGGCATCGCAATCGCTCTGCGGCCAATCGCGTCGCCTCTCTTCGTCCCGCGTTTCGCGGCGCGTAACACCCCCGCGTTTCTTCTGTGCTTCCCCGCGGGAAGGGTGGTTCGTACCGTCACCACGCCGTTTTTGTTGTTTTCATTGTTGTTAATATTGTTATTATTATTATTATTCAAAGTGTTGTCGTTGCCTATCGTTTCGAAGAAGAAGAATTTAATACGTTTTGTGGTCAGATCAGATCAGAGACACAGAAAGAGATCTCAAAAATCCAAAACCCTAAACGATATGGTCCCTCCACGATCGTTGGACTTTGGGTCATGCTCGCCTTCGAAGGTGGAGCGGATGTTTTCCGTGCCAACGGCGCGATCTCCCGAAACCGCGGCTTCGCGTTCGTCGTCTTTGTCTTCTTTGTCTTCTTCTTCTTCTTTGGCGTCGAAAAGAGTGGAAGAAGAGACTTTGGCGAGTGTCCGATCCGACACATAAATGATTTCCTCGAAGATGATGATGTCTTCGAGAAAGAGAGAGAGAGGATAAAATGGAAGCCCATTTCGGAGTCGAAAAACGCGTCGAACTTTGATGACGGTGCCCGTACCTTTGAGGCACCTCACGACTTTGGAGGATGATCTATTCTTTCGCCCAGTAGTATTCTTGGAAAACGGCTCGATTCCGCGCGTTGTTGTTCTGGCGGCGGACGCGGCGACCGAAAGCATGTTGTTACGGTGTCTTCTTCGCGCGGTGTGTGTCGTCAGGTGCACTTTCGCGTTTCAAAAAATGAGTATAATGTGCTCTCTCGACCAAGTCGTCACAACGTCGAATGATGATGATGATGATGGTCCCGAGTTTTGTCTCTCTCTCTAAACGGAAAAGCCCCAAGAAAGGTGGTGGTGTTTTCCCGTGCTCGAAAGGAAGAAGACACAACGATATCTTCTCTATCACGAGCGTTCTTACTCGTCGAAGACAAAGAGCTCTTCTCGGAGAGCAGAGATCCAAAAGAAGAAGAGAACAACACCACTTACTTGTGCGAAGTTGTGTGTGTCCCTTTTTGTTTTGTGAAGTCGAGAGAGAAGAAAAGCCCAAAACACAAAAAAAGAATAAAAAATTGTCAAAAATCATCAGATTTCTCCCCCCCCCCTTGAAGAGTGTAGTGTTTAGTGTTTCTTTGACACCTTAAACTACTCAAGACTCAGAAAAGGGGTGTTGAGGGACACTGTGCATTAGTAGTGTCCCTTAGTATAAAGCTTTGACACCAACAACTGTTTGAAAAGGTTGTTGGATTTCTCGGGTGGTGGTTGAAGAAGACTGCTTGCTGCACGGGAAGAGACTTTGGACGACGACGACTTTGACGACTTTGACGTAAACGACGACCGCAAACGCGATGATGATGGGTGGTTCGAGATTTCAAAATCGTGGAGCATCATCATCATCGTCGTCGGCGGCGCTTTTTGAGAACGACTCTGAGACTTTGGCTGGCGGCGGCGAGAGCAGCGATTTTGAGAGAAGAAGAATGGAGTGGACGGCGGCGCTCGCGTGTCGAAGCGGTGCGCTGTTCGTCGCCGCGGCGGCGTTTGAAATCTTAGGGGGATGGCTCGTGTGGCAGTTCGTTCGCGAGAAGAGGTCGATCTGGTTTCTTGTCCTTGGGTTTGTCGTTTTGATGATATACGGAGTGATTCCGTGTTATCAACCTTTGGACGACTTCGGCCGAACGTACGCCGCGTACGGAGGCATTTTCATCGTGGGTAGTTACGCTTTTGCTCGAATAGTGGATGGGTTTAGGTTGGATGTTGGTGATTTCGTTGGAGGGGCGATAAGTTTAGTCGGCGTCGCGATTGCCGTGGCGTGGCCGAGAGACGGCGGCGGGCTAAAAAGTTGACGCGTACGAGAGTTGTTTTATGTAATCATAGCATAGCAGATTCAGTATTAGGGTTTCCTCTCAAACACCATCCCAACGCTTTTCATCTCTCTCGACGCCCCGTCGTAATCCACCGGCACGGAATGGCTCTGAATCGCGAGCATCGTCTTATCGAACGTCGCGTCTTTCACGAATGCTCTCACGTTCGCCTTCGCCGGCGGGTTAAGCCACGTCGTCACGTCGATAGGCGCGCTCACGTTAAACACAGCCGTGGTCAATCTTAAAATATCACCCACTTTCACCCGTCCATCTTTCGCCGCGTTCGAATCCGGTACGATCTCCACCACTTCAATCTGCGTCTCGACGCTTCGTTTCAGTCTCGATTCTTCCAAAACCAAACCGAGAGGGCGTTCAATCTCCACCGCGACGAGTTCTCCCGAGTACTCGATGACGGTCGTTTGCTTTTGGTTTCCCCCTAAATCGAGAGAAACCGTTCGTTTCTTTTTCTTCGTGTTGTTGTTGTTGTTGTTGTTGTCTGTTTCTTCTTCTCGACCCGTCAAAGCGACGTCGAACCGATCTTGGCCGACGCCGGAACTGTTGCCGACGACGGAATCGCTTCGTCGTTTTTGTCGTCGTCTCAAAAGGGTGATGATGGGACCACATCTGCCGTCCTGTTTTTGCCGCGCGTGTAACGAATCAGAAGACGTCGAACAACACGACAACGACGCCACGGCGCAACGCGATGCATCGACCGAGGTTTGGAGCATGGTTTCCACGAGCAGAGCAGCGAAACGAGGACGCTCAGTATCGCTCGAGTTTTATTATTTTATAAAGCGGATTGGAAAAGTCGCGTGTTCTTTCTTGGCAGTCCTCATCTTTGTGTTTCACTTTGAACGCTAAAATTATCTGCTTTGGTTCTTAAACTCCCATTCGTTGGCCATTTTCACGTACGCGTTGATGGAATCTCTCAATCGAGTCAATTCGATCGGTTTCCGTCCAGTTTCCTCGAAATTCTTCTGTTCATTCGTTAAGATTTTCGTCTGCCACTTCTTTTGCAACGCGTCGTAGTCTGCGGAAGCGGCGTGGCGAGGATGGTTGCGCGCTCGGTATTCCATGGCGAATTCTTGGACGATGTCATTGACGATGGAGGCGAATGAGAGGGAATGCGGGTCGTCGAATTCGTTGCCGTTACGTTTGGGAGCCGAAGGGGCGTCCGTAGAACGTGGGGGAGGCGCGCCGGGAGGGAGCGGAGGGTTGATAGGAGTCGACGCGCTAAAATTAGCATCCATTCGCTGGCGTTTTGCGCTCCCCCTCGCGTAACCGCTGCCGACGGTATTACTGTTGTTGTAGCCGTTGTTGCTATTATAATATCCGTTGTTGTTGTAGCCGTTGTAATTTCCTCCATCATTACCACCACCTCTGCCGCCGGTGTGGTTCGTGTACGGCGGATATTGACCGCCACCGCGATAGGGCGGTTGATATTGTTGCTGTTGATTATAATAGTTTTGGTACCCACCACTTGCTGCCATCGCTGGCGGTGTTTGTGATTTCCAACCGCTTGGTAAAGCTCTTCCAATCGCGTCTCTTTGGTGCGTACTACCCGGCGTACTACTCGCGCCGCCTGGTGGACCACGTCCTCCGCCTGCAAATCTCGGTGGGGGCGCCAAGCCGGTTCGATTGAAACCCATACCGCTTCCCGGGGGAGGCGGGCCAGCCGAGTTAAATCCACCACCTCGACCACCTGTGGTCGTAGCACTTCCGGGGGGAGCGCTACTAACAAAACCACCAACACTCCCCGGAGTCCGCATGGGTGGTGGTGTCCCTGTTCGAAACCCGACGCCGTTTGGAGGCATGCCGGCACCCATCGGCGTCCCCATTCCAACGCGCATGAAACCTCCACCCGGAGTCATTCCGTTATTATTATTACTAATACTATTCGCACCTGTACTATTCAACCGTCTAATACTTTCTGGTTGACCTTTATCAACAATAGTTCCTTGCGGAACTTTTTGATTCGCAAACTCTGTGGCGACTCTTTGCAACTCGGAGTCTTTCGCATATCGCAACTCACCGAGTAAATCAAAAAAGCTCCCCCTAGCTGTCTTCGTGTCGCGCATAGCTGCTAACGTCGCTTCTTTACACACGGTCAACCAATTTCCTAAAACTCTCAACACTTTTCTCAACAAAGGAGCTCTTTGCGAAGAACACAACGCACCACCTAATCGACTGATACACGTTTGCAACGCGCCCGTCCCGCCTCTCTCGACGAGTACTCTTTGCAACTGTGTGCTTCCCGTCATCGATATCGCTTCTAAAAGTAAACCCAAATCTCTCTCGGAAACTTGCGATTCGCCTTTTTCGTCCACCGAATACGCCAAGTTGAACATTTGAATCGATTTGAGACACGCTTTTTCATTGCGCAACGCGCCCTTAGAGTTGCGCAAATCGTCCATGGCGACGTCAATTTCTGAACGTCTTTGAGATGCGCTAGAAATACCGCCCCATTTGGCAGCGTACGAGCCAGCTGGTGCGCGCACGCGCGATCGAGCACCACCGCCAAAGCTCGGCATAGATCTCTTCTCTGCTTTCAATCGTTGTTTTTCCTCGTTTTCGTATTTCTTCTCTCGCGCCTTTTTCGCGCGATCGTACGCTTTTTGTTCCTCCGGCGGTCGCCATTTCTTCTCCTCGTCCTTGAACTTTTTCGATTCGGAACGCTTAAACGAACCACCAATACCATTCTCCTGTTCGTGTTGTAATCGAGCTTCCTTCTCTTCCTTTATAATTTGGTCTTCGTCGCACTCCAACATCACCGGCGTTTCGTCCGCCAAGTGGATATTTTCTTCGTCTTCGTCTTCGGAATCGTTGGCGTATTTTTCCGCTTCTCTCGCGGCTTTCGCACCACCAATCCATCCACAACACGCAGCGGTTTCGCAAAAACATCGCATCGGTTTCTCCCCGTACCTCTCAAACTTATAATCAATGGTAATTTCTTCCTCAGGTTGAATCTCTCTCAGTGCGAAAACGCCGATGCACAACTCGCCTTTCACCATCCACTTTTGCGTCTCGCAATTTGGATCGCACGAATGATTCAAAAATCTCCCCACGCCACCTCTTATCGTGGCATCGATCGTCTCCGAGCTCGATAACGTCATGAAATAAAAGTGTCTCCTTTTTTCCCTGGCGTATTGCCTCTTCCTCTCCTCGTACGCTTCTTCGTGCAGCACCTCGCCGACGTACTCCAATACAAACTCCCCGGGTTTAATATTCTCCTTCGAGAACAATCCGTGTCCTTTCTTGCTCGACCGTTTCACCTCTATCCCTTTAAACTCCTTCCGGGAAAACCTTTGATTCTTACACGCGGTCGAACACGGACAAAACTTCGGGTCACACTCGGTTAATACCAACCTGTTTACGCATTCTTCTCCGCACCCGCTTCCGGTTTCCGGGTCGATGACGCAATTACACACCATGATGTCGTCTTCGGTTAACTTCCTCGGCTCGCGGTGTTTGAAGATATTTCGTGAGACTCTCGACCAAACGTGCGCGTTTCCGATAGGTTTGCACATCGCGTCTTCGTCGTCGTCGCTTTCGTCAAAGTCTTTCTTTTTCTTCCAGCCTCCAGCTCCACCTTTTTTCTTCTTCTTCTTCTCCTCCTCTTCCTCCTCCTCGTCTCCGCGCGTGCCGCCGAGCAGTTCTCGTTCGTCTTCCTCGTCTTCCTCTAAGATTTTCCGTCCGATTTCTTCCGCTTGTATCCTCTTGTTTTCTTTCTCTTGCGCTTTCATCAGGACGTCGATTTCGTCGTCGATTAATTCCTGGGGATCGTCGCACGTCGAAAACTCCTGGTGGAAATTCTTGTGGCAAAACCATTGCTCGTGTTCCCCGAGTTTGGTGGCGACAAAGTTCGGCACGCGTCGCCAGACTTGGCACGCGTCGCACTGGACCCACGCGTCCGTCGTCAGCGGTTTTTGCGCGAGCAAGTCCCTCAGCGTTTGAGAGTACGCGCGCTCCTCAATCATATTTAATAATAACACGTCTTCTTCTTCTCTTTCGTTCAAATTCGAACTTCGTTTGCGTCGTTGTTGTTGATGATGATGATGATGATGAAACGAGAGTAGTACTCGTCGTCCAAAGTCGTAAACTCTCGGTCTCCCCCAAGAAGAGAGAGAGAACGAAAGAGAGAGAGAGAGAGAGACTCGGAGGAGGACAAAAAAAAAGAACCCTTCCGCTTTTGCGATCC
>MDTG01040905.1_pt1 | contig 11026 bp, 14 predicted proteins | sample 811421 | NCBI WGS metagenome assembly MDTG01 (sample SAMN05326645, study PRJNA326480) | marine metagenome | isolation source: seawater | place: Pacific Ocean: South East | collected 2011 | reverse complement strand
TGCCCGAGTGGTGGAATTGGTAGACACAAGGGACTTAAAATCCCTCGATAGAAATATCGTGCCGGTTCAAGTCCGGCCTCGGGTACCACAATTATTTTGAATAAAATGGGTATAATATATGTAATAAAATTACACATATATACATAAATTATGCAGAATACAAAGCCAAATATTTTATTGACTGGTGGTGCAGGATACATCGGTTTACATACATCATTATGTTTACTCGAATCAAATTTCCAACCAATCATTATTGATAACTTTGTTAATAGTTCACCTAATGCAATAAAATGTATTGAAAAATTATCTAATCATCCAATCAAATCGTATAAAGGTGATATAAGGGATTCAGAATTGCTTGATGAAATTTTTTTGGAAAATAATATAAAAGGAGTTATTCATCTAGCTGGACTTAAAGCTGTTGGAGAGTCTTGCGAAAATCCAATTTTATATTTTGATACCAATGTTAATGGAGCAATCTCATTACTCAAGACCATGGATTTACATAATGTAAGGAACTTAGTATTTTCATCTTCTGCTACGGTATACGGAAATCCATCTACACTGCCCATTAAAGAGAACTCAACATTAAATCCAACAAATCCATATGGAAGCACAAAACTCATCATAGAAAATATTTGTAGGGATTTAGTAAGAGAAAACTCATTATCTAACAATAATTCTTGGAAAATATCTTTATTAAGATACTTTAATCCTATTGGTGCTCACGAATCTGGAATGATTGGAGAAGATCCAAGAGGGATACCAAACAATTTAATGCCATATATATTACAAGTTGCAGTTGGTAAATTGAACTGTTTATCAATATTTGGCAATGATTATGATACAAAAGATGGAACTGGAATAAGAGATTATATTCATGTAATGGACTTGGCAAGAGGACATGTTCAAGCAATAAAAAGAATATTAAATATGACTAGTAAGAAAAGTGAATGCATTGCTTTTAATTTAGGAACAAACAGTGGTACTAGCGTGCTTGAGTTGCTTAAAATTTTTGAAGAAGAAACAAAAATGAAAATAAACTATGAAATTAAACCACGAAGAGTAGGCGATATAGCTTCTTGCTATGCAGATGCCTCTTATGCTAACAAAATTCTCAAATGGAAACCTGAGAAATCGATAAATGAAATGATGAGAGATTCTTGGAGATGGCAAAAAAATAACCCAAATGGCTTTGATTGATATGATGAATATTAAAAAAAATAACCTAAAGATTATTCCATGTAAATTCACTCTCGGAGAGGGGTTGCTAGTTAATGAGGATATGAGTTGCTGGGTTGATATTAATAAGAAAAAATTAGCAATATATCAAAATGACCACCTAAAATTAATAAAGTTAAAATTTATTCCGAGTATTGTTATAAAACAAGACAGAAATAAAGTAACTTTATGTTCAGATAGTGGTATTTATCAATATGAAATAAAAGAAAATTTATTTCAAAAAATTACTAATTCAGTACCATGGAATATTGAAAAATACAGAACCAACGATGGTGGTTATTGCAGAGGTAAATTTATCATAGGAACAATGCATAAAATCAATCCAGAAAGACACAAAGGATCTTTATACTATTTAAATAATGAAAATAATTTTTGTAATCTGAATACCAATATTCATATACCAAATACATTTATTGAATTAGATTTAGGTACAATCCTAATAAGTGATTCCCTTAAGGGCGAGATATGGAAATACTCATTTGATAAAAAAATGAATATTACTAAAAAGAAACTATGGCATAAATTTGAATCAGATGTTGCCCCAGATGGGGGATGCATGATAAAAGATAAAATTTATATTGCTTTGTGGGATGCATCTAAAATAATTATTTTTTCAAAAGAGGGCAAAATAATTGATGAGCTCCATTTACCAGTCAAGAGACCAACAAACTGCAAACATGATATTAAATATAATAGATTATGGGTAACGAGTGCCAGCGATGGAATGAGTAAGCTTGAGCTTAAACAGTATCCTGATTCAGGAAATACCCTCATATTTGATTTGAATTAATATGAATGAATTAGTTTCCATAGTTATAAGAACGCTAAATGAAGATTTTTATCTTGATGAGCTTTTAACTTCAATTGAAAAACAAAATTGCGATAACTTCCAAAAAGAGGTTGTAATAATTGACTCTGGTTCAACTGATAATACTATTAAAATAGCAAAAAAACATAAAACTAGAATCACTTATATTGATAAGAAAAATTTTACCTTTGGACGTTCATTAAATGAGGGTTCAGATTTTGCCCGTGGAAATACATTGGTATACATATCTGGTCACTGCATTCCATGCAATGTTGATTGGTTAGAAAAATTAGTAAGGCCAATTCTTGATGGAGATTATGATTATACATATGGAAAACAGGTTGGAAGGGATACCACTAAGTTTTCAGAAAGACAGATATTTAGAAAATATTTTCCATCAATTTCAAAAATACCCCAAAAAGATTTTTTTTGTAACAATGCCAATTCAGCACTATCAAAAAAATGTTGGCAAAAGTATAGGTTTGATGAAAATATTACTGGGCTTGAAGATATGGATTTATCGAAACGACTCTATGAAGATAATGGAAGAATTGCATATATTTCTGAAGCACCTGTTTACCATATTCACAATGAGACATGGAAACAAACAAAAAGAAGATACGAAAGAGAATCAATTGCTATGCAAAAGATTATGCCAGAGTTACAGATTAATTTTCGTGATATGATTCGTTATATTTTTGCTGCAATTCTTTCAGACTCCGCTAGAGCAATCAGTGAAAAAGTTTTTATAAATGAATTTTTAAGTATCTGTAAATTTAGAGTTGCACAATTTTTAGGAGCATTTCAAGGCAATCATAGCCATAGAGCTTTGTCTAAAGAAAAAAAAGAGAAATATTTTTATCCAACAAAGAAGATATAAAAAATTATGAAAGTAGTAGCACTTCTTCCAATGAAAGCAAATAGCGAGAGAGTTAAAGGTAAAAACTTTAGAACTTTCTGCGGAAAACCCTTGTTTCGTTGGGTTTTAGACACACTTGAAGATATAGAAGAAATAGATTTAATACAGATTAATACAGATGCAAGGAATATATTAGAAGAAAATAATCTATTTGAAGAAAAAAAGATTAAGTTTAGAGACAGAAAAGAGGATATTTGCGGTGATTTAGTTTCAATGAATACTATAATAAACGACGATGTGGATAGCATTGATGCTGATATATATCTGATGACACACACAACAAATCCATTGTTAAGCAAAGATTCAATTAAAAAAGCAATATTAAAATATAAAGATGTCTTAAAAAAAGGTCAGTTTGATTCACTATTTACTGTCAACAAAATACAAGATAGGTTTTACAGTAAAGATGCAGTTGCATTAAATCATAATCCAGCTAACCTTGTCAGGACTCAAGACTTGGAGCCATGGTATCAAGAAAATTCAAACTTATATTTATTCACTAAAGACAGCTTTAAAAAAGCTAAAGCAAGAATAGGAAAAAATCCAATTATGTTAGAAACAGATCCTTTTGAATCAATTGACATAGATACAGAATATGACTGGGATTTAGCCGAGGTAATGGTGGAGTTTTATCAGAAGAAGGGTATTTTATAGTGAGCTTTAAAGTATTGATAACATGCCCACCAATGTTAAATCAAATTAATAGCTTTACGGATATATTTGATAATCTAGATATGGAAATAACAACACCAAATATCGTTCAAACTCTTAGTGAGGATGAACTAATATCAATTGTGCCCAAGCATGATGCATGGATAATAGGCGATGATCCAGCAACTTTTTCTGTTTTTGAAGCTGGCAAAAAAGGTAATTTAAAAGCTGCGGTAAAATGGGGTATTGGAACTGATAATGTGGACTTTGAAGCTTGTAAAGAATTTAATATACCTATCACAAATACACCAGGCATGTTTGGTAAAGAGGTAGCTGATTTAGCAATGTGCTACATACTAGGCCTGGCAAGAAATGCTTTCTATATCGATAGACAAGTTAGAAAAGGAATGTGGCCAAAACCATCCGGAATATCTCTTTATGAAAAAAAACTAGGAATAGTTGGATTGGGTGACATAGGAATAAATATTGCAAAAAGAGCATATGCTCATGATTTAGAAGTGATTGGGTGGGATCCTTTTGCACAAAATATTCCAGATTATATTAGTAATAAAAAATATTTCCCTAATGATATTAAGTTATGCGATTTTATAGTGTTTGCTTGTGCCCTAAATGATGATAACCACCACATGTTTAATGAAAAAACTTTGTGTGATTTAAAACCTGGAGTAAGAATAATTAATGTATCTAGAGGGCCATTAATAAAGGAATCAGCATTATTAGAAGGACTAAAAAATAAAATAATTCATTCCGCAGCTTTAGATGTTTTTGAAACAGAGCCATTAGATATTGAAAATGACATTATAAAATATCCAAATTGCATATTAGGTTCGCATAATGCTTCAAATACAGTTGATGCTGTCAATCGTGCAAGCTTTGCTGCAATTGAAATTATTGAAAAGATGTTAAAATCTTAACAATGAAGTATTTAATTGTTTCTGGCGCTGCTGGTGATATTGGCAAAGAGATAGCTAATGTCTATCTAGACGATGGTTACAAAGTTATTGGTATTGATAAATTAGATATAAGCATAGAAAGGAAAAACTATAATTTTGTAAATGTTGATTTAATATCTTTTTGTAATGATTTAATCTACAGAAAAAAAAGAATAAAAGAAATTAAGAATTATATCTCTGATGAAATTGAAGAATTGATTATAATAAACAACGCTGCAATTCAAATATTGTCAAATTTCAAAAAAATTACAAATGAAGATTGGAACAAAACACTAACTGTTAATTTGGTTGCACCATCTTTAATTGTTCAAGATTTTTTAGATGAATTACGTTTATCCAAAGGTCAGGTGTTAAACATATCGAGCATCCATGCAAAATTGACAAAAAAAATGTTTACATATTATGCGGCCTCTAAATCTGCTTTAGAAAGTTTAACAAGGTCAATGTCTCTTGAATTAGCGCAACATAAAATAAAGGTAAACTGTGTTGCGCCTGCAGCAGTTGAGACAGACATGTTAAAAGAAGGGTTTAAAAATAACAGTGATAAACTTGAATTATTAAAAAAATATCATCCAACAAATACTATTGGTCAGCCAGCAGATTTAGCAGCATTTATCAAAAGCATAACAGATAATAAAACTGATTTTCTTACTGGAGCTATAATTGACTTTAATGGAGGTATATCTTCAAAACTTCATGATCCAGAGTAAAAACATATTTTGAGTAAATGAATAATAAAATAAATAATATAGAGCCAAGTCAAGCATTTCCATATCGCGCCCCATCTGACGAGATAAAACAAAAATATAAACATATTTTTTTAATAGAGGAACCGCTTCAACCAAGACTTATAAAGCTTTTGTTTGATAAAATTATTTCATTATCATTAGTTATTTTTTCTATTCCAATTTTAATTTTTTTGAAAATTATTTATTTATTGGAAGGCCTTATAGTTCCTGAAAACAAAGGCCCAATGTTTTTTTACTATTGGGGAATAAGTGGCGGAAAAAAAATAAAAAAATGGAAGTTACGATTAATAAAGACTAAGTTCATTGATTCTGTCGGGGCCGCAAGGCATGATTGGATCGCATATTCAGCTGAATGGAATGAAGATAGCAGAACAAATGTTGGTGCATTTGTTAAAAAATGGTACCTGGATGAAATACCACAATTTTGGAGTGTATTAATCGGCGATATGAGCATCGTTGGCCCAAGACCCTTATCAATCATGCATCATGAAAGAGATAGAAATCAAGGAAACGTAGTTAGATCTATTCTTAAGGGCGGATTGTTGGGCTTAGGCCATATTAACAAAGGAACAGATGCAATGGGAGAATCTGAATATGAATATGAATATATAGAACATTATATTAATTCTTCTTCATACACACTCTTGAAATTAGACCTATGGATTATTTGGAGAGGAATAAAACTTATATTAAAGGGCGGAGGGCATTAAGATAATTGATTAGAATACAAGAGATATTAAACATTTCATAACAAAAATGATAAATTTTATAAATATAAATAAATCTGAACCTTATCTTAAATTCAATGAATTATATGATCTAGCGCTTAACAAAAATCAAATAGCAGCAGATGCTGCTTCAATTTCTTCATATTCTGTTGATTTAAGAGAAGTAAATTCTCGATTTGTAAATATAAAATTTATTGAGAATGATTCTTTTATTTTTTTTACGAATTACAATTCTCCTAAGGCATTGGAATTTCAGAAGCATACACAAATAGCCGCTTCTTTTTTTTGGAGTGCTATCGATGTGCAAATAAGGCTTAGAGCAAATATTTCAAAAACTTCAGCAACATTTAATAATGAGTATTTTAAAAAAAGGGCCAAAGAAAAAAATGCCTTAGCAATTTCTTCAAAACAATCCAATATTACTGATTCATATGAGAGTGTTGTAAAAAAATATAAGCATGTTCTTAAAAATGAACCTTTACATGAGTGCCCTGAATATTGGGGTGGGTATTCTTTTGTTCCTTATTATTTTGAATTTTGGAAAGGAGATTCTGCTCGTATTAATTTCAGGGAGGGGTATGTGTTAAAATCTAACAAATGGAACAAGTTTTTATTAGAACCATAGTTTTTAAAAAAAATTTGCGAAAATACTTATTTAGTTTAAAATCCATCTCAATTAATAATGAAATTTAATAAAAAATTACAAACACTCTCTATTACTAATCCTCAAAAATGCTCTTCTTTATAATATAGGTTCGTAAAATAGCTACTAGTAAAAGACAAAAAACCCCGATAAATGAGCATATTAAAGCTGAAAACATTATGCTTATAGGTGCTGACGGTTCAAAAAAAGGTATGAAACCAATCAAATCTGCACTAGAGATGGCTAAAAATGCATCTCTTGACCTAGTTCAAGTATCTCCACAAGATTCTGATCCCATCGTATGTAAGTTAATGGATTACGGAAAACACCTTTTTACAAAGAAGAAAAGTATTTCTGCATCAAAAGTAAAGGTAAAAAAACATTCGATTAAAGAAATTAAGTTCAGACCATCAACAGATGTAGGTGATTACAATATTAAGATAAAAAAAATTAAAAGCTTTATTATTAATGGAGATAAGACTAAAATAAGCGTCCGATTTAGAGGTAGAGAGATTCTAAACAGCAACTTAGGGCTTGAATTATTAACAAAGCTGAAGGAAGAGTTGGTAGATATAGCTCAGGTTGATCAAGAGCCATCCCTGGAAGGAAGGCAATTGTTAATGGTTTTATCTCCTCTAAAGAAGAATAATTAGGTATATAAAAATAAATAAGCATATAAAGAGAAGATAAAGATGGGTTACAAGCTAAAAACACATTCAGGAGCAGCTAAGCGTTTCAAGAAAACAGGCTCATCAGTGAAGAGTAAAAGCGCTAACAGAAACCATATTCTTACTAAGCAGTCTACAAAAAGAAAAAGACACAACAGAGGATTAAATAAGCTGAAAGGTACCGTTTTGAAAATGGCATCAAAGCTAATTAATAAATAGTATGCCAAGAGTAACAAAATCAGTAACAGCAAAGGCTAAGCATAGAAAAGTTTTAAGTGCTACCAAAGGCCATTATGGAGCTAGGAGCAGGCTATATAAAACAGCCAAGCAATCAAATATAAAAGCGCTTCAATATGCGTTTAGAGATAGAAAAAATAGAAAGAGAGAATTTAGATCTTTATGGATTGCTCGCATCAATGCCGGCTCAAGGGCATATGGAGTATCATATTCTGTACTTATCAACGGTCTTGCTAAAAACAATATCGTGATTGATAGGAAAATATTATCAGATATTGCAATTAACGACGCTTCAACATTCAAGAAGATTGTTAAAACAGCAGTAAATTAAACTTTTAATGTCTACTTTAGACAGCATTCAACCACCAGAAATTATTGTTTCTGATGGCACGCTTCATCCCATTAATCAAACTAAAGACTATTTATTAAATCTTCTTGAAGAAATTGGCTTTGAGCAGGTTCATGGGCCTGAAATTGAGACTGAAGAATTTAATTTCGATATGCTAAATATAAAAAAATCTCATCCAGCTAGACAAATGCATGATACTTTTTATGTTGAGGGTAAAAAAAATGTTTTACGTACCCATACATCTCCAGTTCAAATAAGAAGCATGCTTAAGATTAAACCTCCTATGGCATTTACTTCTGCAGGAAAAGTTTATAGAAAGGATGACGACTCAACCCATCTTCCAATGTTTCATCAGGTAGAAGGTATTTATGTTGATGAGAATATTACTTTCGCTAATTTAAAACATCTTATTCATCAGATACTTCATAATCTATTTGGCAACGATGTTAAAATAAGGTTTAGGCCTTCTTACTTTCCATTTACAGAACCATCTGCTGAAGTTGATATCTTATCTGATTCAGGAAAATGGCTAGAAATACTTGGCTGTGGAATCGTAAATCCTATAGTTTTAGAAAATTGCAATATTGATTCAAAAATTTATAGTGGTTTAGCATTTGGATTGGGCGTTGAAAGAATAGCTATGCTTAAATACGGTGTTAATGATATAAGAGAATTTTATAAATCTAATTTAGATTTCCTTTCACAATTCAAATGAAAGTAGTCTACCAAGATTTAATTGACCTTTTAATCGAGAAGCCTTCAAAAGATTTGCTTTCAGAAAAATTATTTCAGCTTGGTCATGAACATGAAATTCATGGCAGCATCTTTGATATGGAACTAACTCCTAATAGGGGTGACTGTTTGTCATTAATTGGCTTAGCAAGAGATCTCAATATTTTTTTTGGCATTTCAGATTCTATTGAAATTTTTGAGGATGATATAGAAAAACTCGAAATTGATTTTGAAAACCTATCTAAAAATGACTGTAGAAAAATATCTTTTTTAGAAATTGAAATCAGTGATAAAGCTCTTGATTATAAGCCGTATCTAGAAAATTACTTTAGTGTCTTGGGCAATAACAAAACAAACTTTTTTACTGACATATCTAATTACATTTCTTATGAGTTAGGCCAGCCAACTCATTGCTTTGATAAAGATTCAATCAATAACAAACTTATATTTGAAAATAAAACATTAAATAGTTCATTTAAAACATTACTAGGCACTGAAATAAAAATTAAAGGTAAAAATTGCGTATTTTTAATGAATAATGAGGTTATTAGTCTTGCTGGCGTAATGGGAGGAGAATCAACAGCTTGCAGTGAAAAAACTAATTCTGTGCTTGTAGAATGCGCATATTTTAATCCAGAATCAATTATAGGTAAATCCATAAAATACAATCTAAATTCAGATGCTGCACATAAATTTGAAAGAGGTGTTGATATTGCGGCGCAAGAAAAAGTGCTAAGAAGATTCATAAAAATTGTACAAGACCATGCTGTTATAAAATCTATGAAATTAAAATCTTTTTTATCACAAGGCTTAGAATGCGAATCTATTCCAATAGATGTAGATAAGATCAATAATATTCTTGGAACGAAACTCAACGAAACCGAATATTTAAGTTATTTAGAAAAACTTGGATTTGAAATTAGTAGCACTATAAAAGCACCTTCATATAGAAGTGATATTAAAACTCAAAATGACTTAGCAGAAGAAATAGCTAGAATTATAGGCTACAACAATATTCTGAGCACTCCAATTAATTTAAAAGGAATTATTCATAAAAATGAGACAGACAAAGTGTCACTAATTGAAACATTACTTGTTAAAAATGGTTTCTCAGAGGTCATTAATTTACCATTTACTTCAATCAAAGAAAAAAACTCTATAGTTATAGACAATCCACTAGACTCTAATAGAGAAAACTTTAGAACATGCATCAAAGAATCATTGGTTACCAACCTTTTGTATAATGAAAGAAGGCAGAAAGACTCAATTAAACTATTTGAGATAAGTGATATATACACAAAAGACTTACATGCTATCCAAAAAAAGACATTAGGCATTATCATTAGTGGAAGAATGGGCAATGACTATAAGAATTTTTCAAAAAAACTAGATCAAAAATATCTTAATAAACTTCTAAATAAGGATTCAAACGATAAGCCTTTTGAAATTATTGAAATTCCAAGAACTGATTTAGATACAAAAAAGAAAGACAAGATTTATTATGTTGAAATTAATATAGATGATATACCTGAAATGTTTTTTTCCCAGCTTGATAGTGCTGAAAAGAAATCAGCAAACTTTGTAAGCTACACTCCCATATCTGAATTTCCATCTAGCAAAAGAGATTTTTCATTTTCAATTGACAATTTATCTAAAGTAAATGAGGTTATTAAAGTTTTAGAAGATATCTCAGACCCAATTATTAAAAATTCATTTATGTTCGATTTCTATAAGAATGAAAAGACAGAAACAGTAAAATTAGGATATAGATTTATTTTTCAATCAGACTCTAAAACCCTTTCTGATTTAGAAATTAACAACAAAGTTGATGAGATTATTACACCTGTAACTGAAATAGATGGGGTTTATATACCGGGTATGTAGACTATTTATCTTTATGGTATTATTTTAATAACTTAAATATAGTTTTCCTGGCAGATACATTTATGTCTATAAAGAAAAGCGACATCGCTAAAAACATATCTTCAAAAATCTCTATAAAATATTCATTGAGTAAAGAGATTGTTGATGAATTTATTGAGATTATTAAATCTAAGTCAGATTCTTCAGCTGTAAAAATATCTAATTTTGGAACTTTTATTAACAAAGTTACACCTAAGCGTATTGGTAGAAATCCTACAACAGGTAAGGAGTATGTTATTAATAAGAGAGTAAAACTTAATTTTATAATTTCTAACAAGGTTAAAAAACAGCTTAATTAATTGGCGATTTTGGTCGGGATGGCCGGATTTGAACCGACGACCACTACACCCCCAGTGTAGTGCGCTACCAGACTGCGCTACATCCCGAAATAACGTATAATGAT
>MDTG01361493.1_pt1 | contig 11027 bp, 12 predicted proteins | sample 811421 | NCBI WGS metagenome assembly MDTG01 (sample SAMN05326645, study PRJNA326480) | marine metagenome | isolation source: seawater | place: Pacific Ocean: South East | collected 2011 | reverse complement strand
TTTTTAAAAAATTTTTGATTTTTAAAATATCTTTTACTTTATTTGTTTCCAAAGCACCAGATACATCAACAATATCTGCTAATTTTGAAATTTTTTCAAGTTTACTTGTGTTAATATTTCCAGCTACCATTTTAGTTATATTTCCTGGTATAGATTTAATCCAATTAAAATTCCATTCTAAACTCTTTTCTAGGCCCGAACTATCCCATAATATTATATCAGCTGCTTTTTTTACTTTTTTATAATTTAAGATATCTTTTTTATTCTTAACTTGAATAGTTGAAATTATTTTTTTTTTAAATTTAGACTTAATATTAAAAATTAAATTATTATTATAGTTTCCATAAATTTGAAAATAATCAACTTTTAGTTTTGAGTATTTTTGTAATTCTTCTTCTGTAGGATTTACAAGAACACCAACAAATCTGGTAGTTTTTTTTTTTATATTCGTGAGCTTTTTTGCTTTTACAAAATTTATATACCTATGACTTTTTGGATAATTTAATATAAATCCACAAAAATCAGCACCGTATTTAATACATGTAATTACTTCTTTAACATTGGAGAGGCCACAGATTTTTACTTTCATTAAATTATTTTAAAGAAATAATTAATTTTTGTATATTTTTTTTTATATTTCCTTTTGTGATACTTCTACCTATAACTAATGAAGTTGCGCCATTTTTAAATGCATTTCTTGGTGTCATAATACGTTTTTGATCTTGAGCTTTGTTACCTGGTAATCTTATGCCCGGAGTAATGATTTCCATTTTTTTACATATTTTTTTTATTTTTTTTATTTCATGACCTGAGCAAATGATGCCATCTAAGCCTGCTGATTTTGCTAGTTTGGCCTGATGTATAACTAATTTTTCTATTGATTTTGTATAGCCTATTTTTCTTATCGATTTATTAGATAAACTTGTTAATACAGTTACTCCTAAAACTTTTAATTTTTTATTTATTTTTTTAGATTTTTTTTTAATAGAAGTTAACATTTCATAACCTCCATTAATGTGTGCAGTTATATATTTAATATTTTTAATATCTTTTAAAGATTCTAATGCAGATTCACAAGTATTCGGAATATCATTTAATTTTAAATCTAAAAAAATAATTTTATTTTTAGAAATCTTTTTTAAAAATGATCTTCCTGATTTTGAATAAAAAAATTCTAATCCTATTTTGTATCCTAAATTTAATTTTTTTGTATTTGATTTTTTTATTATTTTTTGTACGATTTTTGGGTTACTGGTGTCGCAAGCTATAAATATTTTTTTATTTTTCATTATTTATTTTTTTAAAAAATTCTTTACTAGTTTTAAAATGAATAGTTTTCTTTTGGGGAGTAGCTATTTTTTCTCCTGTTTTAGGATTTCTTGAAATTCTTGCTTTTTGGATACGAGTTGACCACATTCCAAATCCTCTTAATTCTACTCTTTCACCTTTATATAATGATTGTTTGATTTCTTTAAGAATTGTATTTAAAAATTTTTCTAAATCTTTTTTTAAAAAATTTGGGTAGGAGTTTGAGATTTCTTTTAAGAGCTTTGATTTTACAATAGCCAATTTAGTCTATTTTTTATCTTTTTTTTGTTCTTTTTTTTCCAGTTTATCCGATAAAGATGAAAATGGAAGATTTTTTCCTGATAAAGGAGAACTGAACTTTGAAACGGCTTCTTTATTTTTTAGTTCCTCAAGTAGTTTAATACTTAGTGTTACTTTTCTTTTTTCAAAATTTAGTTCAGAGATAGCTGCATCGATACGTTCAGATCCAACAAATCTTGAAGGTCTTGCGTCAGATGCATTTATAGCTATTTGAGATTTTTTAATTATAAATTCTAAATCACAACCTTCGGGTTTTACCGTTAATCCCTTATTATCAGAACTTATTACTTTTACAGTGATTGTATCATTTATCTTTTTGTCTTTAAACCAACCAAAAGGATCTGGTTTGGTCTGTCTTAGCCCGACCCTTACTTTTTGTTGGTCCACTTTTATTTCTAAAACTTTTACTTTAAGTTTGTCACCTTTTTTATATTTTTTTAATTCTTCTTCAGGATTTTTTCCATATGTGAGATCGTTATAATGAAGAAAAGCATCTATATCTAAATCAGCTATTTTTAAATAAATTGCATAATCGTTCATACTACTTATAATTCCATCAACATCAGTTCCTACTGGGTATTTTTTTTCTATTGTTTCATAAGGATTTTCAGAAGCAAGTCGATGGGATATAGCTACTCTTCTTTTTTCTTTATTTATTTCTGTTATTACACAATCAATTTCGTCACCCACAGAAAACATTTTTTTTGCAGATGGATTTTTTTTTGTCCAACTTAATTCGCTAGAATGTAGTAAAGTTGAAAGACCAGGCTCAAGTTCACAAAATGCACCAAAATCCATTAATTTAACAACTTTAACTTTATGTACTTTATTAAGCTCATAATTCGAAATATGCTCGAAAGGGTCTGGAGAAAGTTGTTTTATGCTGCATCCAACTTGAAGTTTTTGTTCATCAACTGAAATAACTAGTAAATCATGTTTTTCTCCAACATTAAAAATTTCATCAGGATGATTGACTCTAGAATACGAAATTTCTTGAAGATGTACCAATACATCAAGTTCTCCATTAACATCAAAAAAACATCCAAAATTACTATATCCTTTTACAACTGCATTTTTAATTACATCTCCAACTTTATACTTTTCTACTATTTTAGCTTTGTCTTCTTTTTTATTAGATGAAATTATTTGTCTTCTAGAAACGCATGCGTTTCCTCTAACTTTATCTAATTTGATTAATGCAAATTTTTGTGGTTCATACATTAGATGAGAAATATCTTTAAGGGGTTTATCTGAGATTTGAGAACCAGGACAAAACATTAAAGAGCCAGTTTCTATGTGTTCTACAATAACACCACCTTTACATTTAGAGGTAATTTTACCCATAATTGGTTTATTGTTTTCATAGGCTTTTTCTAGCTCATACCAACCCTTGATTTTCTGTGCTTTAGATGCTGATACAACTACTTCACCATTCTTATCTTCAATTCTTTCAAGTAAAACTGAAATTTTTCCTCCTACTTTAAGCTCTTCATCATTTTTCATACTTTTTAATTCATTTATGTCTAAAACTGGCTCTGATTTTAGACCCTCAATAAATAAAAATATAAATTTATCAGTAATTTTTGCTATTTTACCTTCTACTATTTTTCCTTCTTCTATTTTATTTTTTGATAATTGGCTGTTTAATAATTTTTCAAATTCTTTTGATGCTGGAGTTTCTATTTCTTTATAAATTTCCATTAACTTTTAAGTTTCCTATCCATAATATGCTTTATTTTTAAAAAGCATGCTCTTTTAGATAATTTATCGGTATTAATCAAGATAGATTCTTTGGTTTTTTTTAATTTACCGAATTTTCTTTGCATGTCAGATTTGTCCCGTTTTTTAATACTTTTTAGCACTTCATTATAACTTATTTTTTTATTCAGTCTTTTATACTCTTTATATCTTCTAGTTGCTCTAGTTTTAATACTAGCTGTTATAAAAAATTTAAACATAGCATCTTTCATTATAACTGTGCCTATATCTCTGCCATCTAAAATACTTCCCTTATATTTTTTTGGAGGGTTATATGCATATTTTTTTTGAAAACCACGTACTAATTTTCTAATTTTGTTATCTTTAGCAATTAAAGATGCCGAAACTGCAACTTTGTCAGATAATAAATTTTTATTTTGTAAATCTTTTATTTTTAATTTAGTTATTTTTTGTTTAATCAAAGAATATTTAAATTTTTTTGGATTTAAAATTTTAAGTTTCCCTATATATCTATATATTTTTCCAGTATCTAAATAAAAAAGTTTAAAATGTTTTGAAATTTTTTTTGCTACTGTTCCTGCGCCGGCAGCAGCTCCAGAGTCAATAGCGACAGTAATAATTTTTTTTTTTTTCAATTTATTTTTCCACCTATTTGCTTAACTATTTTTAAAAATTCTGGAAATGAGGTTTTGATTGATTCTGGGTTGTAAATTTTCCAATATCCACCAAAAGTCATAGCCGCTATAACACAAGTCATAAATATTCTATGATCTTTTAAAAAATTTTTTACAACAAAATTTTTATTTAATCTAATATCTGGTTTTCCAAAAATTTTTATTCCATGATTCCCAATTTTTTTTGTTTTAATACCAATCATTTTTAAAATTTTAAAACCCCATTCCAGTCTTCTAGATTCTTTTGCATTAAGTTCATGAATTTTGATAAATTTTGAAGAATTATTTGCCCTTGCTGCAACTAAAAAAATTAATAAAAATTCATCTATAGCAGCTGTATTGAATTTTATAGGACAATTTATACCTTTTAAAATTTTTGCACTTTTAACATGTATGTCAGCTAATTTTTCTCCTTTATAAAGTCTTTTATTTTTAAACTTTATAGAAGCTCCCATTAGATTTAGAATTGAAATCAAACCTGTCCTTGTAGGGTTAATGTTAACATTTTTTATAACCATTTTTGATTTTTTTGCCAACAAAGTAAGAACTATAGGAAAAGCTGCAGATGAAATGTCCCCTGGAATTTTATAGTTAAAGGATTTAAATTTTTTTATACCTTTAACCTCTAAATAGTCAAATTTTTTTGTTTTTTTAATTTTTAATGGAATTTTTAAAACATTTTTATATAAAATTTCTGTATGATTTCTACTCGGCAAGCATTTTAATTTTGTTATTCCTGGAGCAGATAAAGCAGCAATCATGACAGCTGATTTACATTGTGCGGAGCCCCGAAGTTCTTTGTAATGTATTGGCTTTATAGAATTAGATCCTTTTATTGATAAAGGCAAAGTTCCTTTATTTTTATAAAATTTTGCTCCAAATTGTTTGAGAGGATTTATAATTCTTTTCATATCTCTTTTTTTTAGTGATTTATCTCCAGTAATTTTAATTATTTTTGGAGAATTAATTAGTGCTGAAGTGAGCAGCCTTGCAGCTGTTCCTGAGTTTCCAGCATCGAGAGTTAAATTTTTTTTGTAAATATAGCCTTTTAGACCGTTTCCAATTATTTCACACTGTTTTTTATTAAATTTAATTGAAACACCGAGTTTTTTTAGGCACTTTATTGTACTTTTTACATCCTCGCCATTAGACAAATTAAAGGCTTTACTTTTACCATTAGCCATTGATGCGAGAATTACAAAACGTATACTTAAAGACTTATCAGGACTTATACATATTTTTTTATTAAAATTTTTTATAGCTTGTTTGATTATAATTGGATTGGACATTTTAATTCTATATTAATTAAATTTAAATGAGTCACCAAAATAATGAGTTCTTGCACTGACATTATTCATTAATTCAGAAGGAGTTCCTTGAGCTATAATTTTACCATTAGAGAGAATTAAAGAAGAGTCTGAAACTGCCAAAATATCTCTTGCTGCATGGTCGCAAATTAAAATTGAAATATTTGGATTTTCAGTTTGTAAATTGACTATAATTTCTTGAAGCATTTTTATTGTGAGTAAATCTAAAGCAGAATAAGGCTCATCAAGCAAAAGTATTTGTGGGTCGCCTAAAAGTGCTAATGCAATAACACATTTTTTTCTTTGTCCACCAGATAAAAATTTTGCTTTTACATCTTTTACTGCATCCAATTCAAACTTAGAAATTAATTGGTTTATTTTTTCAATTCTTTTTCTATCTTCTTCAATTAAAATTTCTCCAACACATTTTAAGTTTTCATAAAGTGTTAGATCAGAAAAAAAACCTCCATACTGGGGACAGAAACCAATTTTAAATTTAGTAGTTCTTTCATAAATAGGATAATTAGTTGCATCAATGTTATTAAATAATATTGATCCATAGGCAGGCTTTACTAAACCAGTAATTAAATTAAATATAGTAGATTTTCCAACACCATTTGGGCCTAGCAAACCTAGAACTTGTCCTGGGTTTACTTTAAAACTTATATCGTCCAAAATTTGTCTTTTACCAAATGATAGTGATACATTTTTTAAATGAACTAAAGGCTTCTGATTTTTGAAAGATTTAATTCTAAATTTTTTTATTATACCCATTTTACTGATTATCAATTATTTTGATTTTTTCATATTCATTGTTCATAAAAATTTTTGAATTTTTTGTTATTAAGTCTATATCCAGTTTATCTGCAGTTAGTTCAGTGCCTGGCTTCGAGTATACTATATTATTATACATAGACGCTATATTTTTATCAAACGATATATCTAAATTTTGGCTAATTGTTTTGTGCATCAAGTGAGTTAATTTTACATCAAAATAAAAGTTAGTTTCATGATTAATTTTATTATAATTTGCATATTTTGAAGTTATTTTTATTGGAAATGAGTTCACTAAATTTATTGTTGCCTTTACATTAGTCATTAACATTTTATCAGGATTATTTAAATCAATTTTTCCATATTCAGATAATAGTAAATATTCGTTTCCTTTGGCATCAGAAAATGAATAGCTAATATCTTTAATTAAAGTACCTATTTCTTCATCATTTATTTTTGAATTTTGATTAATTGTAGATGAATTCTCTATTTTTTGTAAAACTTTAGCTTTTGGTTTTTGTTCTTTGTCAAAATAATATAAAAAAGTAAATAAAATTATTCCAAATATTAAAATTAATAAAAAAAATTGAATTATTATTTTTTTATACATTTAGCTAATATTTGCCCCCAGAATGTTATGAATATGTATAATTCCTACGGTTTTTTTTAAATTTTTTTTGTTATGAACACACAGGCAGGTAATTTTATTTGTTTCCATTACTGAAAGAGCTTTTGTTACTAAAGTGTCTTGTTCAATACTTATTGGATTTAAGGTCATTATTTTTTTTATAGCAACATTTTGTAGATTTTGATTTTTTTGTATTTTACGCTTTAAATCTCCATCTGTAATAATTCCTATAGTATTTTTTTTAGAATTTTTTATTATTATTACTCCTAAATTTTTTTGTCTTAATATTTTTAAAGCAACTTGCATATTTGAATTTTCATTTACAAAAGGAATTTTACTTTTTTTGCTTATCATTAGATCTTTGACTAATAAGAGTTTTTTTGAAATGACACCTGCTGGATGCCATTTTTTAAATGACATTATGCCATGTTTTTTGTATTTCATTACAGCTATAATTAAACTACTGCCTAAACTTGCTTGAGTAATAATGGAGCTAGTAGGAATTATGCCTCCTGGGCCAGATTCTTTTACTTCAGGAATTAATAATTTTATGTCTGATACTTTATATAAAAAAGAATTTTTTTTTGCAGTTATTCCAATTATTGTAATTTTATTTCTATTTGCATAAGATGCAATTGGTTTAAGTTCATTTGTTTCTCCAGAATTACTAATCATTACCAATATATCTTTTTTAGAAATACTTCCAAGGTCTCCATGGGAGCAATCACTGGCAGATAAAGCAAAACTTGGAGCGCCAATAGAAGATAAAGAAGCTGCAATTTGTGAAGCTACATGACCGCTTTTTCCTACACCAACTAATATAGTTTTTGACGTACATTCTCCAATTGTTTTTACTGCTTTATTAAATGACCCAGTAATTGATTTTTTAAGTTTTTTTAAAGCTAATATTTGAAGGTTAATCGTGTTTTCTGCAGAAGTTTTATAATTTTTTTTAATCACTTAATGACTCCATATATCTTGTGTTATTAAAGCTAAATCAAGCTCAACTCTTATTTTTAAATATTTTAAAGATTCTTTATATAAATTCATTCTATTTTCTCTTATAAGTATTTTATTTAATTCCTCATGTATTTTGTGTAAATGAATTACATCTGTGGCTGAATATTTTAACTGCTCAGGGTCTAAATTTTTCTTACCCCAGTCGGAACTTTGTTTTTGTTTACTAATATCAATACCAATAAATTCTTTTACAAGCGCTTTATAAGAATGTTGATCTGAGTAACCTCTAGCAATTCTACTTTGTATTTTAGAACACTCAACATTTTGAGTGTCAACTTTTAAATAGTATTTTATCATTTCTAGATCTTTTCGAGCATAATGAAATATTTTCTTAATATTATTATTAGCTAATAATTTAATAAGATTTGGAGCCTTATAATTTTCCCTATTTAATTGAACTATGTGAACTTCTTTAGAATTTTTTGAAAATAACTGAATTAAACAAAGTTTGTCTTTACCCGGTGTTAAACCTGTAAATTCTGAATCACATGCTACAATAGGTCCTAAGTTTAAATTTTCTGGTAGATCATTTTCATGTAGTTTAATATCTGTATTCATTTAATAATTATATATATATGAAACCGAAAAATTGTCTAATTTTTGGCGCCTCAGGACTTATTGGGCGTAATTTAATAAGAAAGTTAACACAAAATAATTTCAAAGTTACTGCGGTCACTAGAAATATTCATCAAAAAGGCTATTCATTAAAAACTCAGGGAAACCCAGGTTATTTAGACATAGTTGAATGTGGAATATTTGAAGAAAATAAAATTAGGAAACTTGTGCAAGAAGCTGATATTTGCATAAATTTAATCGGAATTCTATATTCAAAAGGTAAAATTAATACATTTAAAAATATACATGAAAAATTTCCACAATTTTTATCAAGAATTTGCAACGAATGTGGTGTCAAAAAATTTATACATTTATCTGCTCTAGGAATTGATTATGCACAGGATAGTATTTATGCACAAAGTAAATTGGCGGGAGAGATTAATATAAAAAAAAATTTTAAACTGGCAACTATTCTTAGACCTTCTGTTATTTATGCGGTAGATGATAATTTTACCACTAATTTAATGACTTTATTAAATAGACTTCCAGTTTTTCCTTTATATTATAATGGATCTACTTTATTTGCGCCAATTCATATTTCTGATTTAATAGAAATAATTTATCAAGTAATTGCAAAAAATATTAATTCAACAATAATTGAATGTGTTGGTGTAGAAGAAATTTCTTTTAAAGATATTTTGCTAAGATTATTAAGATTAATTGAGAAGAAAAGATTATTAGTGCCTTTGCCATTATTTTTATCAAAATTTTCGGCTAATTTTTTTGAATTATTTCCCAAACCACTTTTAACAGTTGATCAATTAAAGTTATTAAAATATAAAAATATTGCATCAGGAAAATTTAAAACAAATTTTGATATTCAGTTACCAAGCTATGCAAATTTTGAAAATGAAGTAAAAAAATATTGTCATATGTGGAAAGAAAATGGAGAATATTCTATAAAAAAATAATTTTTTATGTTTTTATCTTAAAAAATAAAAAGACGAATTTTCTAACAAGGATACATTTTTTTTAATAAAAATATTAATTTTAAGATTTTTAATTTTTAAAATTTTTTATAATTAAAATGTAAAGGTTTATTATATTAATCAGCAGTTTTTTTTAGGCAGATTTAATTTTTTTTTCAATAAATTTAGGAACTTCATCATCATTTTCTAGTACATTTTCCTTTTTGTCTCTAGTTTGAAAAACAATCATTAAATGTAAAGGGCAATATGAAAATTTTTGTTTTGAATTGCTTACAGTTTTTCTTCCACAAAATGTTGCATTTTGATCATTTGGATGAACATCATGATCCATATATTTGCAAGTTTCTTCAGTTAATTCTTCTAATGTTAGGTTTTTTGCTGGTTCAAAATTTTTTTCTATTAAAAGAGATTTAAATTTATTTTGTCTTCCTCTTCTAACAACTTTATTTATGTTATCGTTAATTTTATTTGAATTTTTATTATTAAAATATTTTTTTTCTTTTACTATTTTTGATGAAAGGTTTAGTCTATGAGCTTTTCCAATTACTGCATTTCTGCTTATTCCGCCGATTATTTCTGCAATTTGGCTTGCAGTACTGCCTTTACCCCATAATTCCTTTAATTTTGTTACTTTTTCTTCAGTCCAGCTCATTTTACTATATATAGTATATTATAATTTTTTTTTAACAATATACAGTTCACATATGATTTATAAAAAAACAAGTTAAATTTTGGTTTTTTTCACAAAATTAATAAAAAAACGTTATGAATATTTACTTATGGTTGAAATAGAAAAAAAATATCAAATGTCTCAAAGAAAGTTTGGGATGATTAATTGGGTGGGAGTTTACTCCTTATATATTAAGGAAGTTAAAAGATTTTTAATAGTTTGGGCTCAAACTCTTCTATCACCTTTAGTTTCTAGTCTTTTATTTTTATCGGTTTTAACTCTTGCCCTAGGATCAGAAAGAGGGGAAGTATTAGGATATTCATTTATAAGCTTTTTAGCTCCTGGATTGATAGCTATGTCAATTATTCAGCAAGGATTTAGTCATTCTGTTAGTTCTTTAATGATTGCAAAAATTCAAGGGAATATAATAGATACATTAATGGCACCTTTGTCAGCATTAGAGGTAACTTTGGGCATAATACTAGCAGCAGTTACGAGAAGTATAATTATTTTAATAATTTCAGTAATAGTGTTTTCTTTTATAATTGAAATACACATTTATAGTTGGTTTTATATTTTTGTTGGTTCTTTTTTAGGTGCTTTCATTTTAGCAGTACTCGGTTTTATAACTGGTCAATATGCACTTAAATTTGATCATACAGCGACAGTTACAAATTTTATTATTACACCTCTTAGTTTTCTTTCAGGTGTATTTTATTCAATTGATAGACTCCCAAGTTTTTTTCAGACAGTCAGTAAAATTAATCCATTTTTTTATATTATAGATATTACAAGGTTTGGTTTTTTAGGCAACTCAGATGGTTCAATAAGTTTTGGTTTAATTTATTTAATTATTCTTGCATTTAGTTTGTGGTTATTATGTTGGTATTTATATAAAATAGGTTGGAAACTTAAAACTTAATAATGAGCTCTTTAGCAAAAAATTATAATAGAAGAAAAATAGCCTTCAAAAAAGGAAAGGGTAGTTTTCTTTATTCAACAAACGGAAAAAAATATTTAGATTTTATACAAGGAATTGCTGTAAATTCTTTAGGACATGCAAACCCTAATTTAATAAATGCA
>MDTG01307658.1_pt1 | contig 11027 bp, 12 predicted proteins | sample 811421 | NCBI WGS metagenome assembly MDTG01 (sample SAMN05326645, study PRJNA326480) | marine metagenome | isolation source: seawater | place: Pacific Ocean: South East | collected 2011 | reverse complement strand
GCACGAGGATGATTCCAATGAGTGTACACGTTGCCTTCGAAACCCCACAAGATGTTCATGAGATTGTTTACGAGATGGTCAAGGCCCTCGGAAAAGATGGCAGAGGTGGCCTGAAGAAGGGAGCAAATGAAGTTACCAAGGCTGCTGAGAGAGGAACTGCAATGATGGTAGTCATGGCCGAGGATGTGAATCCAAGTGAGCTGTTAGCCCACATACCGATGATATGCAGGGAAAAATCGATTCCATTCATGTACGTGCCAGACCAAGCATACTTGGCTGAAGCAGCGGGGATGTCTGATGGAACAAAGACTGCTGCAGTAGCTGTTGTTGATGTGAAGAAAGACGGTGAAGATCGATTCAATGAAGTTAAGGGCCACTATGAGACCCTCTCTGCTTGAGGTGGTTAAAGGATGTCACAAGAATCGTGGCCTGCCGAAGTGGTCGAAGTTGTCGGTCGTACTGGCATGACTGGAGAAGCCACTCGAGTAAAAGTACGTGTCAACGATGCACCCAACCCCCGCGACATTGGCCGAATTATAACGAGGAACGTTGTCGGTCCCGTAAGGATTGGAGACATCTTGATGCTCAAAGATACGGGCAGAGAAGCTCGCAAGCTCGGTGCCAGGTAAGGAAGTGTTGTCAATGCCCGAGACGAGAATCTGCAGTTTCACCAGAGAAGAAATAGAGCCTGGGACAGGAATCATGTTTGTTCGAAGGGACGGTACAGTTCTGTGGTTCAAGGACTCGAAGGCTAGGAAGAATCATGTAAACCTGAATCGTAATCCCAGACGTCTCAAATGGACGCGAAGATATGAGAAAGGCGGTATCAAGTAAGCCTCCAACACACACAAATGGCCTACATCGAGGTTGATTGGCGTTTGGTTTCACCGATGTCATCAAGTACCCTACTTTCTCGTTTTACTTGATGAACACATTGATTGCTATACCGGGGGTTGGTGAATCTCTATCTCGAAGGCTTATCGAGGAACTTGGCGACGAAGAAGAGGTTCTCCGCATAATCAAGAATAAGGATGTAGCATCTCTTTCGAAGATTGAGGGGCTTTCTACAAGTCGTGCCGTTCGTATAATCAATGAGTTTGGAGGGGATGGAAAAAGTATCGCCCTAACAAGCGATGCGCAGAAACTCCACGATCGCCTCCTCAACGATATTGAGTCTCATATTTCTTCATCGCCGGCAAAAAAAAGGTTAGGCGTCTTACAACCTATGGGCGTCGGATCGATTAGTGAAATTGAAAATCGGCGTAAGTTAGTTTCTGAAGCAATATCATTTGTTGCAACAGCCCCCTCCTCTGTTATTGAATGGGATAAGGGATCCAGAGGCGTAAAGAGTTTGAAGAGTCATGTTGGGAAGGTAGACAGGGTAATTGTTGTTCCAGATTCTGCATCGGCACAGCAAATCAAGAACATAGAAAAATTCGCTAGATTGGTGGTACGTGGTAAAAATGAGACTTGGAAAGACTACGAAGGGCTTCCTCGAGTAACATGGATTGGGCCCTATGCGCCTGATCAAATGCCGCCAGGTTGGGTGTTTTGTAAGATAAATGATGATTTTCGATCAATGATTCCTGAAATATCACTTCAATGGATTGAAAACAACAGAAGCAGTCTTGAATCGCTTGTAAATCTAAGCAATATCGCGCTTGGAGCAGACTCGCTTAGTGAGAGGATTAGAGATGCAGTAGATGGTCTTGATGATCTTGGTTGGCTTCTAAAAAATGAAATCTTCGGAGCAGATATTGAAATTCTCAGAGATGGACTATGGAGTGAAATCAAAGCGATAGAAGGTTCAGTGGACGACTCAATAGTGAGTTCCACTTCAGAGGCTAGTCTTTCTCTGGATGGATCAGAGATGTTAGCTTATTATTCGGACGCCAATAGGCTTCAACACAGACTCAGAGGAGTGGTATCGGATTCGATATCTGAATCACTCGAACTTGGACGTCGAAAACTCTCAGATTATCTAGAAATAAGTGGTATCTCGATACCAGTAAACTGCTTCGAAAGCGAATATCCATGTTCTTTTAGCAGGGTAACGATTGAGTTGATCGAACAAGAACTGGATAGTATGATTTCAAATTTTGAAATTGAAGGCGCCATGGTTCGAGCCGAAAAGGCCTCCTTGCTCGTTGATAAGGCTCAGGATTCTATATCTGAGATTATTGATATCGATATGTGGATTGGAATCGCAAAATGGGCGAGGTATCGAAAATGCGTTCTTCCAGACATTAAACCGGATGTGGAACCTAGTTGCTACTTCTCAGGGTTTAGACATCCTCTGCTTGGAGTTGATCCTATTCCCATTAGGTATGGATTTGGAAACCTCCCGGAGCCGTGTCCGGAAGGGTCGATTGTACTTCTAACAGGGGCTAACTCCGGTGGGAAGACTTCGTTGATTGAGGGCATAGCTTCGATTCTGCTTCTCTCTCACGCTGGTTTACCTGTTCCAGCGGATCAAGCCGTGGTTTCCCTAGCAGATGAGATTCATCTTTTGGCTAAGGTCACCGGAACTCAAAGTGCAGGAGCTCTGGAAAGAACCCTGATGGGGCTTTCGAGAATTGTCATTTCTAGTAAAAAGAAGTTCATACTAGCAGATGAGCTTGAGGCTATTACTGAGCCAGAAGCAGCCTCGGGAATTCTGGCAGGGTTGCTTGACGCAGCTGCTTCGAACCCTTTGATTTCAGTTGTCATGGTGACGCACATAGGTGCCTCAATAAGAAAGAAAATGATTGCAGATGCGAGAATCGATGGAATTGAAGCCAAGGGATTGGACGAGCAAATGGAATTAATCGTCGATCGAGTACCCAGAATCGGAATTCCGGCGAGATCCACCCCTGAATTGATCTTGAGAAGGCTGGAAGCTCGTACTAACGGGTCTGAATCTGATCTTTTCAGAAGTATAATTGAGCGCCTTTGAATGATAAAGATTAGATTTAGCATTCTTCTAATCATTCTCAAAGAGTCTTTTCATGAGTTCTGAATCATGTTCTATGGAATGAGGCGGGACGTCCTGCAAATTACCTCTCTTCTTTTCTGACATGAGTTCAAGCGCTCGTATTAGGCGTCCTCTACTAATAAGATTGTAGATTTTCCATAGCTTATCTTCGCCACTCGTGCTATGTGACTTGACATCAAAATTGGACCAGCCTGTCTCATTTCTAATTTTAGAATCGGAATCAGAATCGCCTAATCTGATAAGAAGATCAAACTGTTGTAGGATTCTGACAGCCTCAGTGACCAGATCCCCTTCTCTTTGTCCTAAATTTCCGTGGCCAAGAAGAGATTCTATGAAAGGATTGGAGTATTCATTATTTAGCAAGTACGAGGTTAGGTTTCTCTCGTTAGTAAGACCAAGATAATAATCGTAATTATAATTTGAAAGGCACGTTCTTACAGGGTCCCTAAGAGAGCATATTGTCCTGACATTAGGATGGTTCAGTGCTGCTTCAACAAGTTCTTTCCCCCCTGGTGCGGACATAAAAGATACTTTTCTTTCAATGGCTCGATTGAAGAAATCGGTCGCTGTTGAATGATCCATGGATGTGAGATTTTTTGCTGTTCCAGATTCATCGCAAGGCTTCCCATTATCGTGCCTCGGCCAGAGTGTTTCGCCATTTGCAATGGCCAAGTTTACGATTCTCGTACCTCCGGCCTTCCTAAAGTGCAAAAAGAAGTTAAGTCGGCTGTCAGCCATGTTTCTTGCTCACTGGGTGGGGTTTGAAGTTTGGGCGTTCATGCAATAGCATCTAGATTAGTGAATCAATTATCTCGCTCACAGATTGTGATCGGCCACAATATGCGCACCTTATCTCTAGGGGATCTCGAGTAACGACTCGCAAACGGTGTGGCAAAGGCTCGTTCAAATTCTGGGTTATGCAATTGAAAAATGAACATCTTGCAATGTTTACGAGTTCTGAGCCAAGTTCGATTTGTCTCTTCTCAGCCACACCATAATTACGAATTATCGCGATTGACGCGGAGGGTGCTATCAATGCAAGTCGGTCTAATTCTTCTTGACTCAATTCTCGATCTTCAATCTTGAGTACGTCTTTGCTGCCTACTTTGCTGCTGGGAACATTCATGACAAGTGAAATTGGATTTGAATGGGAACCATCAATGTGGAGCATTCGCATAACCTGCACAGCGCTTCCAGATGGTATGTGATCAATCACAGTACCGTTGCATATTGCTGAAACTCTCCTCATTTCACTCATTCAATCGCCTCCGGGATGTCAATGCCCAGACTACGGCAGAGTAGGGCCATACGTGTTGGGACTCCGTTGAATGCTTGTTTGAAATACCAAGCATGACTAGTAGCGTCAATACTTGGATGAATTTCATTCACTCTTGGGAGGGGATGCATGACCATCATATCAGACTGCACGCTCCTCAAATCTTCGGCTTTCAAGGTATATATCCCCGCGACCTTCTCATACTCTGCTTCATCAGGGAATCTCTCTCTCTGGATCCGAGTCATGTAGACGACATCCGCAGATGAAATAGCAGGTAGTAGGTCTTCACTTTCTTCGACATGGCATCCTGAAGATTTGAGGTCTCTTACGATCTCGGAAGGCATTTTGAGAGGTTCTGGAGATACTAAGGTCAGTGAAGCTCCAAAACGACTGAGGGCATGGCTCAGACTGTGGGCAGTCCGACCGTATCTGAGATCACCAACCATCACCACATTGAGGCCCTCAATCTTGCCCTGACCTTGGCGGATTGTAAATAAATCAAGGAGCGTTTGTGTTGGATGGTTGCCAGCGCCGTCGCCTGCATTCATTACGGGTATTTGCACTGCGTCAGCAGCGTATTGTGCAGCACCTTGTCTCGGGTGTCTTATTACCGCAACATCTGCATATCCATTTATCATCTGCATCGTGTCATAGAGAGTTTCACCTTTCTTAACCGAAGACCCTGCCTCACTAAGATTCAAAACCTCTCCGCCAAGTCTTTTCATTGACGTTTCGAAAGATAACCGTGTTCTTGTTGAATTCTCAAAAAAGAGATTTGCTAAAACTTTGCCTTTGAGTAGTGGGAGGTATGCATCACCCCGGGCAATAGGGAGGAGGCGCTCTGCATTATCCAGTAGTGAAATCGCCTCTTCATTAGTCAAATCGTCCATTGTAATGAGGTCCACGCTTCACTCCTCCGACCCTTTCAATGGCTGACCGGACATATGTCTTGCCATACATGGGGTATTGAAAGATACGAGTTGAATAACTTGGCGAAGGCTTGAGTATATGGCCGTGAGCGGGTATTCATGGCAGAAGACATGTATTACAGAATGATGGGCCCTACGGGAATACAAGTTTCAGTATTATCGTACGGATTTTGGGCCACATATGGTGTCAAGGACGATCTTTCAGGCGATCAAGGGTTAGAAACTGCAAAAGAGCTCCTGAAGATCGCAAGGGAGGCAGGAGTGAACTGCTTTGATCATGCAGAGGCCTATGGAACACCAACAGGAGAAGCAGAGAGGATTTTCGGTCTTGCCTTGTCAGAATTGATTGAAGAGGACCCTGAATTATGGAGAAGGTCGGATCTGGTAATTACCACTAAGATATTCTGGGGAGGGGCAGGCGTCAATGAACGTGGACTATCTCGCAAGCACATCATGGAAGGTATGGATGCTTCTCTAGATCGTCTCGGATTGGACTACGTCGACATGGTATTCTGTCATCGACCAGATCCGCACACTCCAACCTCGACAGTAGTTAGAGCAATGACCGACATCGTGAGATCAGGGGCGTCCACTGCCTGGGGTACAAGCGAATGGTCAGCACAGCAAATCACTGAGGCATTCTGGATTGCAAGAAGCGAAGGACTTGAGCCCCCTTCATTTGAGCAGCCTCAATACAACATGCTACACAGGGAACGTTTTGAGAGGGAGTATTTCCCTCTTTATCGACCTCCATATTCAATTGGGACAACGATCTGGTCGCCCCTAAGATCTGGTTTCTTGACGGGGAAATACAATGATGGTATACCCGAGGGTTCTCGTGCGACTGTGGAAATCTATGGCTGGTTGAAGGAAGAGTTGGAAGACAGGCGAGGGAGGGGTGAAGTAGAGATTGTTAGAGATTTGACTGCTTATGCTGAAAATGAGTTGAATTGTACGATGGCGCAATTGGCTCTAGCTTGGTGTTTGAAGAATAAAAATGTTTCAACGATTCTTCTTGGCGCCACGAATTCAAAGCAATTGAGAGAGAATTTGGGTTGTATTCGTGTAGCCTTGGAACTCGATGACTCTCATATGGAATCGATAGACGAGATTCTCGGGAATAAGCCAGAGGATTGGATTGGTCCAGGTGGAAGTGGGAATAGGGATCTTAAAACGTTGTAGAGGACTTGGATTTTCTTATTAATTAATAATTTTGTCGGATGAGTTTGAGTTTAGACATACCTCTCGGAGAAGATCTGGCAGGAGTCGCTCCGGAGGGGAGCTCTGAGGAAGGTCGTTCCTCCTGAAAACGGTAATTGTTTTTGAAAGCCGAAGTAAATGATCTTATCATAAAGAAAAGATGACTAGCCCTAGAGCCAAAATCACGGCTCCGATGAGTATCATAGTCTGTAGAGTCACATCGGATTCCTCAACCGTAACCGGGCCATCTCCAATGTCAGAAACGACCGTTTCAATCGCCTCTGCTGCGGTGTCTTGTCTGGATTCTGAAATATCAATTTCCTCTTTCTCGTCCGAATCCTCTCCCCCAATATCCTCCTGATTCTTGATGATTCTGTCAATTAATTCTGCCTTTCGTCCTGACACTGGCAGCGAGAGATCAGCAAGGAGTTCCTTTAGTTTGGCGACTGTCATTGAGTTTAGACTATCGCGGTCCATGGTATTGGATACGGGACACGGTACTTAATCCACGAGTAGATTAATTTGGAGTTTATTTCTGTTCATCCAACCAGGAACGCATGATACAAGACTGGCATATTTCCCGACTTGTGACGCTCCCGCACGTCGAGCATGAGCGAATTTCAGAGGAGGTATTTCCAAGGGACGCATGCATCTGTCGTATCTGTTCTAGACTGTGTAATAGGCCGTGTCTAGCACCAGGCGTTTCTGTCTCAAGGGCTGCTATAATCTCTCGACTTCGTTGTCGTTGGGCTCCAGCTGCGTGAGGGCAATCACCGTGATGGAATGGCACTTTGAGCACCATAGCAAGTGCATGGACTTCTTGTTCAGGAATCCATCGAAGCGGAACTATTCTGGGAGGGAGCCCGTCGATTGGTGTGGTCGTATGTGGCGCCAGCCTTACAGATCTGTCAACTTCTCCTTTCTGTAGATTCATGAGTATGGATTGGGCCATATCATCCAAATTATGGCCCAATGCCATGACGTCTGCACCTGACCGTTCAGCGAGAGTATTCAGACTCTGTCTTCTGAAAACACCGCAAAACGAACATGGCATCATTCCATCCGCTTGAGGATTTTTCATTGCTATATTTGGCATCATACGGACTACTTCATCCATTCTTGAGTATCCCATTTCTTCATACGCTAATTGAAGTAATTCTATTCCAAGAGTTTCGCATAGTTCCTCTATGCAAGTGATGGAGGGAGAGCGATAGCCGTCTATTCCTTCATCGATCACGCCTGCTATTATTTCTAGATCTCTTCTACGTCCGAGTATGTCGACAATGAGTTTGAGCATTATAGCAGAATCCTTCCCTCCGCTAACGGCGGCGAGTATTCGTAATGGACTTCCATCTTCTTTTCTGGCATCCTTTGGAAGTGGTAGTTGGACTCTTAGATCTCTCGACACTCTCCGTCTTATTGACTCGTGTAAATGCCGACCACATAATCTCTGACCGCTGTATGGCTGGTGTATCAGGCTGGTATGATCACACCGGCTACATGACTCAACCTTCAGTCCGCACATAACAATGGGAGGTGCCATCTGTGTTTCAACACGATGGAGGTAGCGAGAGGTTCTTGCGAGATAACTTTGTGCAGACTTCCATGGATGAGGGCCCAGAACTTCCAAACTCGGAAAAATGGTACGGGAGAGTATCTAGTCCTTGGCTGGAGCGTATACTGCTTGTATCTAACATTATCATATTCATCATACTTGCAGGCGAAATCCGCCCTTCGATCTCTGACTCGACCGGATTTCTGGTATCAATTCTAATTTATCCAATATCAATACTCTTCTCATTCATCGTTACTGAACATCTTGTGCGGCTGGTAGAAAGGCTATTTTCTATAAGGTAAAATTACGAATCTGCTTCTTCGGAACGGGAACCTGAGAACCCTCTGAAAATCGATTCAAACCATCCTAGAACTGTTTGCCATGGTACCAGATATCTGAGCATACTAACAAAGAGGAGGAAAAGACCAGCAGATATCACCTTGCCATAGGTCATTTGCAATTCAAGAGAGTCGTTGACCTGTTGACTCCATTGATTGGGTTGGAATTCTGATATCACCATGATCATTATCTCATCGAAATCGAGTGCTATCGCAGTCAGTACTGTGGCAAGAGAAAGGACTCCAACAAGTTGAGAGAGATGAGTATTGAGTACTGTTTGAAACATCCGTATATGCTCATTATCGGTTCTAGCACTTTCCGGTAACATAGCTACATACTCGAACAATCGAACAACCATATGTGATGACTCGAAAAACAAGAAGAGTAGGATCGATATGGTGATTAGCTCAAAAGCCAAAGGCGATACTAAGCCCCCAAACAGCGTTGAGTCGCCAATTTGAGCAGGGAGCGGCTTGAGTCCGATTCCTTGTACAGATTCTAGCACTGCCTCGAAGGTTAGTAAAGCATGAAAAATGATGAACATGATGGTGTAACTGATTGTTGCAATTATTGCACGCATTGAGATATTCCAAATTCCAATCAAGCCGAATAGGACGGGTATGAAAACCACGCCCATTACGATTATTTCTGATATTGCCTGCATCGTCAACGAGAGTCTGGCTCCGTGATTCAATGCAGAAAACTCTTGACCGAAAGGAATGTAAAGCCGCTGATAGCTTACCATGCTCGCAATCCATTCAAGAAGGAATGGACCGAATCCTGCGATGAAGATCGTTGTGTAAATTGTATTTTTGATTCTTCGACGTGTCTTAGATGTCCTGCTAGAGGAATAGGCATGCATGCCTGTCAGCAAAAGGCAAAATAGGGAAGGAATGAGCAAAGCCGCTTCTCCCGTCCGATCTGCTCCTGTGATGAAATCGGGAAGTATTGATTCACGACCGAAAGCATCCTCAACATAAGCCATACCTCGTGTATGTTCGAAAGCGGGGCACCAATAGGTGGAGCCCTCGGCCTCATCGATGAAGTCTTGGTTACATTCACCGTACACAGAAGTCATCGTAAGCAGAAGGGACGCAAGGGCGAATGTAGCCACTAATTGAAGAGTCAATATCTGCCATCTAGTACGCAACGAACGGAGTCTCAGGGTGTATTTTTGCTCTAGGTTTTCATCTGACACTTGATCACCTCAACCCTTCTTTACCTGCAACAACGCCTGTGCCAAATCAATGTCTGGCACCCAGTCGATGACATTCGCCCCGTATCCGTTGAGGGACATGAGCCTATTCTGTCGTTCCATCTTGAGTACCTCGTATGCCATTCTGGGTATCCTGCTTACGAGCCTCTCGAGATCTATTGAATTAGGGGACAGAACATAGACAGTATGGCCGTGACTGGATAGTGCCCTGATTGCAGGTAGTGTTGTTCCATCGCCTTCTAAGCTACTGATTACAAAGACTGGAGATCCCCGATTCATCCTAGGGATTAGTGCGTTTGTGACTGCTTGAAGAGGCATAGACCCCCCAGCAGAGACTCCGGCTAGGAGACTCAGAATCTTGTATTGTTGCTTATCGCCTGCCTCAGCGGGTAAATGGTCCATTCTTCTCCCGTAAGTCGTGAGTGAGACAGCATCACGCCTTCTAATGAAGTGGTTGGATATCGAGGCAGTGGCAACTGCCCCCATTTCCAAAGGATTTTTCAAAACGGTCCCGATTCTTGAGATATCGCGAATATCGAATAGGATATGAACATCAGTGACTGCATCCCTAACCTTCTCATTCACCATCAAGTCTCCAGTTCTAGCGAATGCCTTCCAATTGATTGATCTGAATGAATCTCCTGGCATGTATTCGCGAAGTGAGTAAAACTCGGTACCTTGACCGGGGGTTCTGAGAGTTGTTGCGCCGGTGTACATCTTTGGAACGTTCGATCTAAGAAGAGCGTCCTCGATATCTCTGACTTGGGGAAATACAATTACGTCACTTCTTGTATCTGCAACGCCCTCGTCTGTGAAAAGTCCAAACACATCTCGATATCTAAGAGAAGTTGGACCAATGGAATAGTGGCCCCGAAGAGGGCATCTCACCGTATATCTGAGGGTTGTGGATTGCCCTGGCCCCAAATTTGCTCGGATTAGATTGATTCCGCGTCTTATTTTCATTTCATGCGGGACATTGTCATAGATGTCGAGTATCTGTGTTCTCCGTCGTGAGGGGTTTTTTATCCTCAGGGTGACTGTTATATCGTCCCCTTTGTACACATTCTCCTCAGATAATTCACGATCTACGACCAATCGTGGAAATCCGCTAATCCAGCTAGCCATCACCAGAATTGAAACCATTAGCATCCCGAGAATCATCAGATGGAAGTGGCTAACCATCATGCCAATAAGTATCAACGACACTCCTCCAACAATCATCATTGTAGCTTTTCTAGTCCACAAATTCAAACCTCCATTGAATCGTCTTCTGACTCATCATCATCTGGTCCCCATTCCTTCATACGCTTGACTATTGCAACTAATTCTTCCATCTTGTACCGTCGGTTATCATAGATGAATCTGATCAGTATGGGGTCTTCAACAAGTGCTTGCAACTCTTCTGAAGAGAGAGCGTCGAACTCTTCCCTGGTTAGGGTATTACTACTCCTGATTCTCGAGAGTAATACCTGTCTGATCTTGTCCGGGTGTTGATAAAATTCGTATCTTTTAGCGTCACCAAAACCATAGTAGATGAT
>MDTG01205717.1_pt1 | contig 11028 bp, 9 predicted proteins | sample 811421 | NCBI WGS metagenome assembly MDTG01 (sample SAMN05326645, study PRJNA326480) | marine metagenome | isolation source: seawater | place: Pacific Ocean: South East | collected 2011 | reverse complement strand
ATGGCATTTAACATTTTCTTTAAATTTACTATGTACAATTTTAATCTTAAATAATTTAAAATCACTAGTTTTAAATAATAGTTATAAAATTATTATTTTAATAAGTTTATCTTTTCTTTTTTTAATTGCTTTTTTTATTTTTTTTCAAAAAGGAAATCTTTATACAAATCCAACCTACAACCTAAATATATTTGGAAGTAATAAAATTGTTAATAGTAATGGATTATCAAGAGCATTAATCATAATTTTTATTTTTCTATTTAGTGGATTATTGTTAAATTCAAAAAAAATTAATTTTTTCTTAATTTTCTCTTCTGCTTTATTAAGTTATTTAATCATTGCAAATGAAGGAAGGCTAAATTTTATATCTCTACTAATTGCAATTTTATTAATTTTATTTTTATCTTCATTTTCTTTTAAAAAAAAATTTTTTACATTTACTATAATATTTTTAATACCATTATTAACAAATATTTTTGTAAAAACCGTTATATTTAAAATTCATGACGGTATAGATCCACTAAATGTTGATCTAAAAGATTACGTAAAGATTCTTAAAACAAACAGATTATTTAGTTTACAAGGTGAGATACGTGGAGGAACATTAAATGTTGAGAATATAAGTAATATAGTTAATTTAAATACAAGTTTACCTGAAAATTGCTCAAATTTAATCGAAAAAAAAGACGGATTTTTAACTCAAATGAACGCGTTAACAACAGGCAGAGTAAAAAAATGGATGTGTGCATTAAAGTTAGAAAATAATTTTATTTATGGTAACGGTCCAGAGTATGACAGGAAAATTTTAATCGGCACAAAAGAAAATTTATTATCTCAAGGTGAGGATGTAGCAAATGGAGCAGTATATGCACTAATTTGTGGCGGTATTGTTGGTGTATGTTGTTATTTATTAATCTTATTTAAATACTTAAATATGTGTATCCATTTTTTAATTTTAAAAAAAAAAAATTATTTAATTAATGATTTATTTTTTTTAAGCTCATTCGTAACAGTGGGCTACCTAATTGGAAGGAGTTTATTTGAAAATGGTTTTTCTAGTTATGGAATAGATTTGTTAATTTTTATTCCATGTTATATTTTTATATTTGAAAGATTTAACAAGTCAGAAAATAACTATCGAAATCCTTAACTTTTCTTTTCCAAAATTTAGTATTAAATTTTACACTATCTGGTTTATATCTTTTACTTAAATTAATATTTACTTTATTAACAGTCTCCTGATAATTTCCGAAATTTATAGGTATTAAATTTTTAGTGTAAAAAAATTTGTTAATTACTTTTTGTTTTTTATCATAAAATATTTTTGTATTTAATGATAAACACTCCAAAGTAAACATTGAGAATATATTTTCTGGTGTCGCAAATGTAAATTTTGATTTATGAATTAATTGGTTCGTTTTTTTTTTTGATACTAAATTTAAATTTTTGACATTTTTTTCATTTAGAAAATCACCTACAACAATAACCTTATATTTCTTTGAAACCTCTTTTATGACACTTTTAAAAATTTTTTTTTTTTTTGATGAATGATCTCTGTTGTAATAAATCAAATCAATACTAGTTCTTTTTTTTTTCTTATTTTTCACTGGCAGTTTATTGTAATAATTTATTTGAAAATCAAAAATACATTTATTAATTTTTCTTTGGGGTATTACTTTTTTTAAAAGACTCGTAGAAAATAAAAGTTTATCTTTTCTTAAAAATAAAAAAAATAATCCAATTTTATATAAAATAGGAAAAAAATATTTTCTCAATATTTGAGAAATGTTTCTCGCTTCCAAGTCATACACTGATCCAGTGATTGGTCCAAATGATGTACCTGGAGGCGAAAAAATAAAAACAATAACATTCCATAAAGGATTAAAATTTAAATAAATAATTTCTTTTTTTTGAAAATATTTCAACCATAGCCAGATAATACCAATGATAGGAAATAAATATTTTTCAAAAAAATTGAGATTAATTTTTTCTTTTTTTTTTGAATTATAAATTTTCTTGTATTTATTATTTTTAAATTCATATTCATTATCAAAAGTTTTGATAATAATTTTTTTTTTATATTTTGATAAATACTCTACAAAAGATCTTGCAAGAATACCTTCGCCTCTATAATTATTGAAATCACAGCACCAAATATAGGTTTCATTATATTTGTTCATATTTTGAAACTTTTAATTTACTAAACTTAAATGTAATTAAAGAAATAACAATTACAGACACATCTTTTATTATTCTTATTGTTCTTCTTTTTGTCTCACTTCTAAGCCTCCAAATAAATTCTAACCCAATTATTTCTAATATTTGAGGACATTTTTTTTCATATCCAGAGGCAATTGATAAACCACCTCCAATACAAATTATTTTTCCATATTCAAACTTAGATAAAATCATTTGAGCAAGTAATTCTTGTTTTGGGGTTGGTAAGGTCAAAAAAATTAAACTATTGTTATCTATTTTTGTTACATATTTTACTAATTGTTCAGGCGGGCCAAACGGTAATGATGTAAATTCAATTTTCAATCCTGAAAACTTTTGATTTAAATATCGTCTATCTAAATTTTGTAAATTTCCAATTATATGGACTATTTCAAATTTTTTATCTAATACAATACTATCTAAAAATCTATTACCAGCGATTTTTTTTATTTTTGTATTAAAAAATTTACAGAAAATTCCATCAGACCAATAAATAAAATCTTCACAATGTTTTACTTTTTTTGATAATAAGTTTGATGTCATTGCTAAATTTAAAGCTGAAAAAATAAACTGATTATTATTATTTATTTTATAGTTAAGAGTTTCAATTTTATCTATTACTTTGATTTTAGTAGTTTCATTTAATGCTGAAAATTCTCTTATTATATAAAATAAATATTTAGGTGCCGAAATTAATGTCCTTCTCCAAAGCCGAGGAGTTTGAACAAGTCTAAATAGCCACTCGAGCCCTAAAGTTCTAAAAATTTTATTTGGTCTAGAAAATCTACCTGCATAATAATCAAAAGCTGCTCCAATATTAAATATAAATTTGACATTTAATCTATCTTTGTGTTCTTGAGACCATTTTTCTTGTTTGGGTGCTGTCATCCCTACAAATAAATAATCTGGCATAAAAGAATTAATTCTAGAAACAATTTGATTATTTTCTTGATTAGAGAATTTATTTGCAAAAGGAGGAGAGTAAGTTTCTACTTCTATAAGTTTATTTTCTTTATTAATTCGATTTTTTATTTTTTCTAGATTTTTTTCTGTACTTCCTAAAAAGAAAATTTTTTTTCCTTTAGGGTCTGATATTAATTTTTCAAACAAATCATATCCAGTTATTCTGTTAATTTTTGTCCTTTTTTTTAAGAAAAGAAAGGAGCTAATCCCAACGCCATCTATTAGATTTAAATAAGCATTCAAAAAAGCCTGTTTAAATTTTTCATCTTTTTGAGAAATTACAAATGAATGAGGATTCATACAGTTTATAATTTTTGTATGTTTATCGTTTTCGTTATTTATTTTATCAAGCAAATTTTTCAAGTCTAAATTTGATAATTGATAATCAAAAAAATTTATAAATTTCATTTTATTAAATATTTTTTTCTATATATTAATTCATAGTATTTTTTTTTATTTAAAATTTTTTTTAAGAAATACTTAATCGTTTCTTTAAGTCCATAATAAATAGAAAATTTTAAATTATCTTTTATTGAAAAAAAAGTTGGACAAGTTGAAATACCTCCTAAAGTATGAACAGTTGTTATAATATTTATTTTTTTAACTCCTAAATTCTTTTTATTCTCTCTCATCCATATTCCATCAGATAAAATGTTGAAATTTTCACTAAAGAAATAATTTTTTTTTACTGGTGGTCTAATAAAAGAAGGATGAGATAAAAAATCATTATTATTGAAAATTTTATTTTTTATCAAAAAACTTTTATTTTGATGTTTTAATAGTGTCTTAAAATTTAAACACTTATTTTTATAAATTTTAATTAATCTTTTGATAATTTTAAGTGAATTTTTTGAATAAAGGTAATCACCACTATTCAAAAAAAATAAAAAATAATTTTTTGTGTAACTTAAACCAATATTCATTGCATTATAAATAGATCTATCTTTTTTAAAAATAAATTTATTATATTTTTTTTTATAAGATAAAATACTGGTATTATAATTCTTACAGATAATTATATGCAATTCTGGTTTAATACTTTGAGAATTAACTGAATTAATGGTTTTTAATAAATTTTTGTTATTACCTTCATGTATTGTCACAATAGCAAATTTATTAATCATATTTATGAATTTATTTTTTTAAATTCTTCATATGTTCTTATAATGCCATCTTTTAATTTAATTGATGGTTTCCAGCCAAGTTTTTTACTAATTCTATTAGATAAAAATTTCCTCATTGTGCCAGTAGGTTTAGATTTATCAAATACTATCTTTCCATTAAAACCCACTATGTTAGAGATAAGTTTTGCTAAATTTTTGATCGTATATTCTTGTCCAGACCCAATATTGATATGATTAATATTTGGTAACAAATACTTTTTATATTTAGATTTTGACAATTTAAGAATTAAAAAAATCGCTTTAGCTAAATCCTCAGAAAATAAAAATTCTCTTTTTGCTAGACCATTTCCCCATACTTTAATTACTTTTTTTTTATTTTTTTTTGCATAATGAAATCTCTTAATTAAAGCAGGTATTACATGGCTATTTAGTCCATGATAATTGTCTCCTGGACCATATAAGTTTGTAGGCATTAAACATCTAAAATCTGTACTATTTTTATATTGTCTATTGTAACTATCACACATGACTAATCCTGCAATTTTAGCAATAGCATAAGAAATGTTTGTACTTTCCAGTTCACCACTTAGTAAGTAATTCTCTTTTATTGGTTGTTTTGAATTTTTTGGATAAATACAACTAGATCCAAGATAAATAACTTTTTTTACTTTATTTTCATAACTGCTGTTTATTAAGTTATTTTGTATCATTAAATTTTCATAAATAAAGTTTGCTTGAAAATTATTATTTGCATAGATTCCTCCAACTTTTGCAGCTGCAATAATAACTATTTCTGGTTTATGTTTTTGAAAAAAATTATTTACTTGTATTTGTTTTTTAAGGTCCAATTGATTTCTATTCCTTAAAATAATTTTTCTAAAACCCTTTTTTTTTAAGAGTTTAACAATTGCAGATCCTACTAAACCTCTATGACCTGCAACATATATTTTGCTATTTTTTTTCATTAATATTTTTTAGATGAAATTCATTGTAAGCTTCGTTAAAATCATTTTTAACCATTTCTTTCACTATATTATCTAAAGAATATTTAGGTTTCCATTTAAGCTCTTTTCTTGCTTTTGATGAGTCTCCCAAAAGATTTTCAACATCTAAGGGTCTGAAATATCTTTTATTTACTGCAATTATTTCTTTTCCTTCATTAATTTTACAAAATTTTGATATTTTTTTACTTATTTTTTTAACATATCCCTTTTCACTAAGGCCTTTACCTTTCCATTTTATTGTAAAACCAAGTTCTTTTGCAGTTTTTTCCACAAACTTTCTGACACTACATTGAAAATCAGTTGAAATTACAAAATCATCTGCTTTTTTATATTGTAAAATTTTCCATTGCATTTCAGCATAATCTTTAGCATGTCCCCAATCTCTTAATGAGTCCAAATTTCCTAATATCAGTTTTTTCTCTAAACCAAAATAAATTTTAGCTAAAGAGGATGTTACTTTTTTTGTAACAAAAGTTCTTCCTCTTCTTGGAGACTCGTGATTAAATAATATACCGTTTGACGCAAAAATATTGTAAGCCTCTCTGTAGTTTCTCGTAATCCAATAAGCATACAATTTTGAAGTAGCATAAGGTGATAATGGATTAAATTTACTATTTTCACTTTGTTTTTTTTGACTTATCATTCCATAAAGTTCTGAAGTTGATGCTTGATAAAATTTTATTTTTTTTTTTTTACTAAGTGATTTTATTATTTCAAGAATTCTTAACGGACCTAATGCATTTACATTTGATGTATATTCAGGAATATTAAAACTTGTACCAACATGAGATTGTGCGGCTAAGTTGTATATCTCGTCTGGGAGGATACTTTCAATTAATTTACTTAAATTAGATGCATCAGACAAATCTCCGTAATGTAAAAAGAAATTTCTTTTTTTAATATTTGGACTTTGATAAATGTGATCAATTCTTGATGTATTAAAAGAAGAACTTTTTCTAATTATTCCATGTACAATATATTTTTTTTTTATCAAAAATTCGGATAAATAAGACCCATCTTGTCCAGTAACACCGCTTATTAATGCAATTTTTTTTTTCATTTAATCTACTCTCCATGTATCTTTTTTTCTTTCGAAATCTTTAAGTTTACTAGATAATTCATATATAGCATTTTCTCTATCCTTTTTAATAATACTTAATCTGATTTTACCTTTGTAAATAAGATCTTTTCTCACTTCAATGTTCAACATTTTTTGAATTTTATCAGCTAATTCCTCACTTGAGTCAGGATCTACGTATAAAGCCGCATCTGATGTTTGTTCTGATAAATGATTAGAATATATTACAGGTAAATCATTTGCCCAAGCATCCAGTGGTGGAATATTTGTTGGCCCAAAATAAGTCGGCATAACTAAAGCAACAGCACTTTTATATGCATACTTTATTTCCTCATTTGACAAAAAATCAAAAATTTTGACATTATTGTTAAGATTTAGTTTATTTATTTTTTTTTTGATATTTTTTAAATTTCCTTTGTCTTTTCCGCAAAAAACAAAATTCACATTGATATTTTTTTTTTTTAGAATATCAATGGCTTCTATAATTCTTATATGATTTTTATGCTCCCAAAATTGAGCGGGATAAAAAAAATAATTATCTGGAAGCGATATTTTTTTTTCACTAATTTTGTTTTCTTCTGAGTTAAATAATGGAGATGGTCCATTAGGAATTGATATTATTCTATTTTTATCTTTAGAAAACTGATCAGAAATCTTCTTTTTTAATTTTTCTGATTCTGTAATAATAATTGTTGCAGGTCCCACGCATCTATTTAATATAAGCTCTCTTAAATGATAAGTATTATATGCTTTAACTTCACTAAACTCCGGAAAATCTCTGTGACATAAATCATATACTGTTAAAGCATAATTTAATCTTTGCAGATAAAATGGCTTTGGAGAAGGAGTAACAAAAAATACAAAATCTATTTTTTGTTTGATAAGATTTTTCTCAAAAAAAGTATGAAATTTAAATTTGTTTTGAAAAAATGATCCCAATAAACTATAATTCAGAAACGCAAAAATTTTATCAAGTGTATTTTCATTAACATTTATAAATTTTAAGTCTAGACTTTCTAGTATTTTTGAATTTTCTTTATGATAGTTAAAAATTATTATTTCATGTCCCTGATTTTGCGATGCTTTCTTTAACGTGAATATTAGATCAACCGACATAGCAAAACCTCCACCAGCTGAAATTTTATTTTCTAATATTACTGCTATTTTCATTTAATTTTTTTTTAATATATAAAGCCCAAACCAATCTTTATTTGAAATTTTGCTGAACTTCATCCACTTAAAAACATTAATTACAGAAAATTCATTTTTAAATATTATTTTAATATCGTCTAAGGTGTGTAATTTAAGTCTATGTGTTTCATAAAATTTTTCAATTAATTTATTTCGTTTGTTTATTATCATTTCAAATTCTACGTTGAATAATTTTTTATTTTTAAAAAAAAATGGTCTTGTTTTTCTTATAATTTTTAGATCTTTATTTTTTATAACTTTAATCTTCTTTTTTGGTTTATCTGATATGACACCATTCAAATTAATAAAATCAAAAATGATAATTCCATTTTCTTTTAAATTTTTGTAGGAGTTGATTGATAAAATTTTTAATTCTTTTTTTTGTTTTAAAAAATTTACTACATGAAATAAAAGAATTACAACATCATATTTTTTATTGGATATGTATTTTTTAAGATCCTTTTGAATAAACTCAATTTCATTTTTTAAATTTTTTTTGTTTGCTATTTCGATCATTTTTTTACTTGTATCTAAAGCTGTTATATTATGTCCTTTTTTTTTTAATTCAAACGCATGCCCTCCTGACCCACAGCCCAATTCTAGTATATTTAATTTTTTACCAGCATACTTATTGATTATTTTCTCAATGTAAGTTGTTTCTTTTTTGTAGGATTTATTACTATATAGAAGGTCATAGTATTTTGCGTATTTGGAAAAAATTTTTCTCATCTAGCTTATTATTTTAGTTAAGCAATCAGAAATATACTTAATATCCCTATTATTTAAATCTACACCTGAGGGCAAATAGAATGTGTTAAATGCTACTTTATTAGCTTTTGGACAATTATATTTTTTTTGCTTGCTACCAAATTTTTGTAAATTATAAGGAATAAACATTTTTCTAGTTTCAATTCCTTTTTTTAAAAGTTTTTTCATTAATTTTTCTGTTTTAGATGAGTTAAAGCTAGGAATAGTTATACAGTACATCCAATAGACATTTTTCACATTTTTTTTTGTTAAAGGTAATTTTATCATATTATTTTTTTTTAAATATTTTTCATAAAGTTTTGCTATTTGAATTTTCTTACTGATTATAGAATTTATCTTAACCATTTGAGCACAGCCTAATGCTGCTTGTAAGTTAGTCATTCTATAGTTGTATCCAATATCAGAATGCATAAATTTATTTTTTTTACCAAAAGCTAACTCTTTTAGATTTTTTGCTTTTTGAGCAAATTTTTTTGAATTAAATGTAACCATGCCACCTTCTCCAGTTGTAATAATTTTGTTTGCATAAAAGCTAAAACAACCAGCATCTCCAATTGATCCCACTATTTTTCCATTATACTTTGCTCCGTGAGCTTCAGCACAATCTTCAACTATTTTTAATTTATATTTTTTAGATATAAATAATATCTTATTCATATCTGCAGGATGTCCAAACAAATGAACTGCTAGAATAGCTTTTGTTTTTTTTGTGATCTTTTTTTCAATTAAATTTACATCTAAATTAAAAGTGTTATCTTCTATATCAATTGGAACAGGTATTGCACCTATGTAAAGTATAGCAAAAATACTTGCCATATTAGTTAGAGTAGAAACAATAACCTCATCACCTTTTTTAATTCCCAGACTTACAAGAGCTAAGTGTAAAGCAGTTGTCCCACTACTTACTGTTACAGCGTATTTTGATTTACAAAATTTAGAGAACTTTTTTTCAAATGCTGGAATATATCTTCCAAAAAATCCTGAAATTTCATTATTCTTTAGGGCAATATTTAAATATTTTTTTTCAACTTTGTCTAAATAAGGTGTTGAGACCCTATAAAACTTTTTCATTATATTAATTTTTCTTTAAGTCTGTAAGTATCTGACTCATATTCTTTACCACCTCTTGGTCCTTTTGTGAAAACTAAAAATTCACATTCATTACTTACTCCTACTAAAGCATGACTTTCCCAGGGTTCTGTAAAAACTAAATCACCTTTTTTCATCAATATTGACTTTTTTTTCTTTCCTTTAAATTGGGAAATAAGCTTTAATTTACCCGATAAAACATAATTCCACTGTATAGTTTTTTTGTGATAATGATTCCCTCTAATTGCATTTTTTTTTATAGTTATATAAGTAATGGCATGAATCTTTTCTTTTTGGATAAGATCAATAATTTTTCCTCTTTTATCTGAAAACGCTATTTTATAGTTAATTTTTTTCATTTGGTATTATCTTTGGTTTTGGAAGTGGTAATATAAACTTTCCTTTACTTTTTATAAATTCAGAGTTTTTTAGAAAAAAATCGGCGTAATTCCAAGCTAAAAGTAAAGCATACTTACACTTTGTTTTTAAAAAAACATTATCAGGAATAATTTTTATATTACTTCCTGGAGTATAATGATTAACTTTTGTTTCACTGTTATCAGCAACTGCAAATATTGTTTTAGAATTCATTTCTAAATAATTTAACATAGTGTTACCTTTTGCAGCAGCTCCGTAGGCTCCAATTAAGTTATTTTTTAATTTTAAATTTTTAATCATTTTAAGTAATTTTAATCTCAAATTTCTTACTTTTTTTGAAAAAATATTATATTTTTTTAATCTTTTAACTCCCCAATTTTTTTCTAATTTCAAAATATTATTAATTTTTTTAGATGTAGAATAACTTGAATTTAAATGTGAAACATAAACTCTAAAAGCTGGACCAGATCCACCAATTGGGAGTCTTTCATAATCAAAAATTTTTAAACCATGTTTTTTAAATAAATATTCTAAAGGAGTAATTGCAAAATAAGATAAATGCTCATGATAAATAGTGTCAAAATATAGATTATCTAACATATCTTTTACATAAGGAAACTCCATGATAAAAACACCATTTTTATTATCTAATAAATTTTTTATTCCTTTTGTGAAGTCATTTATGTCGTGATTATGAGCAAATACATTAGTTGCTGTAATAATCTTAGCAAATCCATTTTTTTTCTTTATTTCATTTGATAATTTAAAATTAAAAAATTTTTTAATACAATTTAATTTTTTTTTTCTAGCATAATGAATTGCAGATGATGGTTCAACTCCTAACAAATTATATTTATTCTTCGGATACTGGTCTAAAGTTACTCCATCATTGGAACCTATATCGATAATTAAATCATTTTTTTTGGGATTAAATTTTTTAATAATCTTTCTTACCATTTCTCCATAAGTAATTATTACTGCCTTTGATGTTGAAGATAAATATGCATATTTATCAAAAATACTTGTGCTTGAAACAACAGTATCTAATTGAGAAAGTCCACAGTTTGCGCAAAGAACTACACATAGAGGATATTTTTTTTGTTTAAAAATGTCTTTTTTTTTTACAAAACTATTTGATGGTGGCTGTTTTCCAAGATCTATATATCTTGAAATTTTTTTAGAACCACAAATTCTACATTTTTTGATTTTAAATGAT
>MDTG01344451.1_pt1 | contig 11029 bp, 10 predicted proteins | sample 811421 | NCBI WGS metagenome assembly MDTG01 (sample SAMN05326645, study PRJNA326480) | marine metagenome | isolation source: seawater | place: Pacific Ocean: South East | collected 2011 | reverse complement strand
TCCATCACGCGCTCTTATTTCATTTATAGTACTTATCATTTTGTTATATGATTTTCCGCTTGGTGCCATTATTAGAGACGGCATATTTTTACCTATTAGTGCATTGACTCCATGTTTCATTTCGCCTGCTGGATAAGCTTCGGCATGAATATAGCAAACTTCTTTCATTTTTAAAGCACCTTCCATTGCAATTGGGTACATAATATCTCTCCCTAAAAATAATATATGGTCTAATTTAGATAACCTATTTGATATTTCTTTAATTTTTTCTTGATCATTTAATATTAATTTCATTTTTTTTATAACTAAATCAAGATTTCTAACTAATTCCTTATCGTTAAAATTTTCATTTCTTTTTTTAGAAGAAAAATATTTTGAAATTATATAAAGAGAAATTGTAGTTGATGTAAATGTCTTAGTAGATGCCACCGCATACTCAGGTCCTGACCCGATATTAACAGTTAGGTCAGAAATAATTGATGCCTGACAAACAGATTTTTCAACAATAGACATTGTATAAGCATTATTATTCTTAGCATGCTCTATTGCTTTAATAGTTTCTGCAGTTTCACCAGATTGAGTGATCCCAATAACAAGATCACTGCTATCTATATTTTTGCCAGAATCAATAAATTCAGATGCATTAATAATTTGTGACTGAATCTTTGATATATTTTCAAAATAATATGATTCTATATAACCAGCATTATATGAACTCCCCATTCCAACAATTAAGATCCTGTTGATTTTTTTAAAATTTATTTTAGAGTCTTCTAAATTTTTTATTATTAAGTCTTTATAATTCTTTTGTAGATTTTCTATTGCTTTCGGTTGAAAAAATATTTCCTCTTCCATTTTATATTGGTAAATTTCATCTATATTTTGATATTCTTCATTTTCTAACTTTATTTCTCTTTTATTTTTGCCTGGAGCTTCTTCAATGAAGATAATATTTTTATCATCTAATACTGCTATTTCACCGTCAATTAAATATCTGTAATTTGTTGAGAACTTTTTTAGTATTGATGGGTCACTTGAAATAATCTTTTCTTGTTTTTCATTTTCAGAAATAACTAAACCGCCAGAATTGCCCTTTTTTATTATAAAAATTTTATTGGGCTCTTTGATATAAGTGCCAACTATAGACGAAGAGCCTTCAATTTTACTAATAGTTTTTTTTAATGATGTTGATAAATTATTATTCTTCAAAAAAAACTCTATTAAGTTTGAAATTACTTCAGTGTCGGTTTCTGATTTAAATTTATAACCTTTCTTTTTTAAATCATTTTTTAAATCTTGATAATTTTCAATTATGCCGTTATGAACCAATGAAATTTCATTATTTTGACTTAATTGAGGGTGTGCATTGGTTTCATTTATTTTTCCATGGGTAGCCCATCTTGTATGAGCTATTCCTATTGAAGATTTAATTTTTCTATGTTCTTTAATTTTATCAATGGTTCCAACAGTTTTTTTGATATAAAAATTATTATTTTCAGGATCGTATACACTAATTCCTGAGCTATCGTAACCCCTATACTCTAAAAGCTTAATTTTAGACTTTAAAATTGATAGCGCATTGTCCTTACCTATATATCCAACTATTCCGCACATTTAAACATCCTCAGTTAATAAAAATTCTTCTTTTGAGTTAATATAATAACCTCTTTTTTCTTCAGGTAATAATTTAGATATTCTGATCATCATTTCATCAGTCAATTTATCAAAATATTTACTTTCATCATTATCAGATATTTTTTTTAATTTAAAAGGTTTTCCAACCGTAACAATAATATTTCCGCTTGGATTAAATACTCTAAATAGTCCTTTTAAATGTAAAGTTCCACTTATGCCAACAGGAACAATTATTGGATTATGAGATTTTGCTATTTTTGCAGCACCTTTTTTTCCTTTTACAAGTTTTCCATTATCTCTAGTTCCCTCAGGAAAGATTGTTAATGCACCGTTTTTATTAGCTAAAACATTTTTAATATTTCTATATGAATTTATATCTACAATGCCCCTTTTAATTGGGAAAGCTCCATATGTTCTGAGAAAAAAATTCATTAAAGGGTTTTTAAACAATTCAATTTTTGCTGGAAATTTTAAATCCCTTTTTATTGATGCCCCTAGCAATCCAGCATCAATGTTTGATTGATGATTTGAAATAATCATTATTTGTCCCTTTTTAGGAATAAGGTCTTTATTTTTAACTTTGTAATTACACCAAATTTTTAGATTTAACCATAGAGTATTAGAGCAAATATTATACAAAAAATTCATTTAACCAACTCTATAATTTCATAACTTACTTCATTAATATTTTTATTTTCTGTGTCAATAACTTTAGCATCATCAGGAATTTTTAAAGGAGCTATTTTTCTTGTTGAATCTATATGGTCTCTGTTTCTTATTGAATTTTCAATTTCTTCTAGGCTTTCATTTTTTCTTTCAATAAATCGTCTTCTAGCTCTTTCTTTAATAGATGCTTCTAAAAATATTTTCAGGTCTGCATTAGGCAATACAACGGTTCCAATATCTCTTCCTACTATAATAAAATTACTTGAGACAATTTTTCTTTGAATGTCAGTCATCATTGTCCTGATTTCAGGAATTTTTGATATATTTGAAACATGCTCATCAACCATTTTGCTGTGCAAATGTTTAGATACATTTTGACCATCAAGTTCTAGTATTTCTTGTCCACTAACATACGAATACTTGATTTCAGTATTATTGAGTTCTTTTATGATATCTTCATTTTTAAAAATTTCTTTTTGTATCATTTTAAATGTGTAAGCTCTGTATATTTTTCCAGAATCTAAAAATTGATAATTTAATTTATTAGCTATAAATTTTCCAACTGTTGTTTTGCCTGTACCTGCTGCACCGTCTATTGAAATAATCACTTTGTCTCCAAACTTAATAGCATATTATCTAAGCATAAAGTCGGATTTACGTTTTGTGTAATCAATTTTTCAGTTTGTGAGACAATATCAATATTTTTTTTCAACTTAATTTTATTTAGACCAATTATTTTTTTTATTAATGAGAAATCTCTTTGTAAATAATCTAAATTTTTGGAACTTAATATTTCATGAAATAATTTCTTCCAAATAGATAGTTCAAAAAATAATCTATTTCTATCTTTTCTAAAAGTAGAAATTAAATCTTTGGAGTATTCTAATTTCCTTGAATTAGGTGCATTTATTATCTCTATTATTCTTTCAATTGAGTTTTGCCTTTCTTCAAAGAAAATAGGATCAGAAAGCATTTCAATAGATTCTCCAATCGTAGGTGATCCAAATGATATAATTTTTTCAATATCAATATTTTTTTCTGGAAATTTATTAAGTAAGTTTTCATGAAGTTTTTCTTTATCTATATTTTTTAATTTCCATTGTTGGCATCTTGATACAATAGTTTCTGGAATATTTTTAATATTCTGAACAATAAGGATAATAATTATGTTTCCATTAACTTCTTCAAGTGTTTTTAAAAGAGATTCATATGAAGTTTTTGATAATTTATCAGCTTGGTTAATAACAATTACTTTATAATTACCAATCAATGGATTAAATTTAATAGAAGAGATTACACTTTCGTTTATTACGCAATTTTTAATAATTGTTCCTGTTGAATCTTTTTTGCAACAAGAATTATCTGAACATTTTGAATCAGTATCAATAATGAATAAGTCTGGATGATTTGCATTTTCAAATCTTATACATGAATCACAATTTGCATCTCCTAAGCAATTTAAATACTTAGCAAATTCAATGGCTAATGTTGACTTTCCTATGCCCAGTTGTCCAGTAAAAATTAAAGAATTTGGTAAATTACTGTTTTTACTCAATTCTGTAAGATTGTCGATGATATCTTCTTGGCCGATAGTGTTCCAGGCAAATTTCATTTAATTATATTCCGCTTAATTCTAAAATATCGTTATATGTTTCTCTTCTTCTTAAAAGTTGTATATTCCCATCTGATTTTATAAGTATAATTGCTGGTCTTAAACTTACGTTATAGTTACTAGACATTGAAAAGTTATATGCACCTGAAACTGGTATTGCAATTAAATCATTTGGCTCTGGCTCCGGTAAAGGAACATTCTCAACCAATTTATCACCTGTTTCGCAATACTTTCCTGCTATTGTAACTATTTTGTCATGTGTCATATTAGCTTTATTTACAGAATATAAGCTATATTTTGAACCGTACAATGCAGGCCTTATATTATCTGCCATGCCCCCATCAACACTTACATATTTTCTCAAATTTGGTATTTCTTTTATTCCACCAATTGTATAAATTGCAATACCAGACCTAGCAACAATTGCTCGACCAGGTTCAATTACTAATCTTACATTTTTAATTGAATATTTATTTATATTTTCTTTTAATGTATTGCATATTGTTGATGCGTAATTATCAATATTCACAATGGGGTCACTAACAGAGTAAGGTACAGCAAACCCTCCACCGACATTAAAAATATCTATATCTTGATAGTTTGGATAATTATTTTTTACAAATTCAAATACATAATTTATTGCTTCTTCGTATGGATTCAACTCAAAAATTGGAGATCCAAGATGAAAATGAATTCCTTTTAAATTTAAATTATCCTTGCTTATGGCACTCCTTATTGCATCTTTAGCTGCACCAGTTTCAATTGAAAAACCAAATTTAGTATCCAGGATCCCTGTTGAAGTTAATTCGTGGGTGTGAGGATCAACGCTTGGAGATAACCTTAATGTTATGTTTTGAGTTGTATTTAATTCCCTGCATATACGATCAAGTAAGTCTAATTCGTAGAAACTGTCTATGGTTATTAACCCTATATTGTTAATGACTGATTTTCTTAACTCGTACTCACTTTTGTTGTTTCCATGAAAATTTACATCTTTCATTGGAAATTTACATCTTATTAGAATTTCTAACTCTCCACCTGAAACGACATCAATACCAAGTCCCTCTTCAAGCAAAATTTGCGAAAGAACTGGATTAGAGAAAGCCTTTGATGAGTAGGACACATGTACATTTTCATACTTTGACTTAAAGCAATTAATATAATCTTTTGATATATTTCTTATCGTGTTTTCATCATATATATATAGAGGTGAACCAAATTTATTTACCAAATCAGATAAATCATTGTTATTGATTTCTAAATTACCTTTTTTGCTTATTATTGTTTTTTCAGGGAAAAGATGTTTTAAATTTTCAAATGTAACTTTATTCATAATTTGTCTATTATATCTAATTGTTTTTTATTGAGATATCTCCTAAATTCATTTTCTAAATCTAAATTATTATTTGATGCTATTAGAGTCAGTTCAAAAAGCCGATCAAGAAGATCCTCTTTTTTTATTACTTTAGAACTCTTGGGTTTAAAAGCTTTAAGGCTTAAATCATCACTTTTTCTAATCAAATCAAATGCGAAAGATAAAGAAGGTAGTGTTTTTGTTATTTTTTTTATGTATTCTTTTTCATTTTTTAATTTATCCTTTTTCATTTTACCCCAATTTTTAATTACTTCTGCTTCATCTAACTTCTTATTATTTTTAAACACGTGAGGATGTCTCTCTATTAATTTTTCTTTTGATATCCTTACAACCTCTAAGAAAGAAAAATTACCTTTTTCTTCAGATATTTGAGACTGAATTAAGATTTGAAACAAAAGATCCCCAAGTTCTTCAGATAAATTCTTTCCATTGTTATCAATACTTTCGAGAACTTCGTATGATTCCTGAAGTAAATATTGAGATAGTGATTCAGAGGTTTGTTTTTGATCCCATGGGCAACCATCATCAGATCTGAGCTTTTTTACAACCTCATATAATTCTAAAATTTCATTTTTTATTTTATTTGTTGATTTCATGATTTATAGTTATTGTTAATATATGTCATTAAATTTTAGTTTGAAATACGTTTTATTAATACTGACATCCATAATATTCATTTTTATTTCAATTTCAGGTGTACTATTTTCTTTATTAAAATTTGATTTTATATATGAATATAATTTAATTACCTATCCTATTGAAGAAAGAACTTCTCTCCATGAAGAAAAATTAAGAAAAGTAAATTTGCAAATAAAGGATTATTTTTTTAATGAAGACGAATTATTAAATGTTGAAATTTTTAATAATAAAGAAATATTACATATGAAAGATGTAAAAGAAATCATAAAAAATATCTTTTTTCTAGGAAAAATTTCTTCACTAGTTCTTGTCTCATTAATTTATGTATGTATTCTAAAGTATAGAATCAAGCTGCACACAATCTTTAAATTCTCATCTCTAACTTATCTTTTTTTTAGCATTATTATGCTTTTCGGGTTCCTTATATCTTTTAATCAAATTTTTATAATTTTTCATGAGTTAGCTTTTAATAACGATCTATGGCTTTTGAATATAAACGAAGATTATTTATTAATGATGTATCCAGAAAGTTTTTTCAGAGATGTAACAATTTTTATTTTATTAGGATCATTTTCTGTAAATCTTATAGCTTTTTTGATATCAAAAAGCTAATTAATTAAATTTATTAAGCCAGATATATCCTTTAACGTGTAATCTGGAATAATTTTTAACCCATTCTGTACACTTTTTCGTTTATTTATATATAAAGTACTTATTCCTGTTTTTTGAGCTCCAAAGATATCAGTAAATATGTTGTCACCAACATGAATTACCTGTTTTGGTTTTAATCTAAAATCATCTAATATTTTTTTAAAAATTAAAGATGAAGGTTTTGCTATTAACACTTCGTTAGATAGGTACAATTTATTAAATTTATTTAAGATTCCAATTTCGTCTAAATATAGTCTGTAGTATTCCGGCGAAGTAATACCAGTATTTGAAGTTAAGCATAGTAAATAATTTTTTCTTAAAGTATCTAATATTTTAATTGTAAAAGGGAAAATTGAAGGTGGAAATTTTATAAAGCTTTTATCAAGAATAGATAAAATTTTCATTTCAAAGTTTTGATCATTTAAGTTTACATTTAGGTACCTAAGTAATTCTTTGATTCTGTAGATAGATGGTTTATCAATTCCACAATTATGATTTTGGGTGCAAGTTTTACTAATGAATAATAACGAATCTAATAATTTTTTTTCGGTAATATTGCAACTATATGTTTCAAATAATGATTTTAAATTTTTAATTCTTAATTCATTTCTTTTCCTTTGATTATCATCAGAAATCAAAGTTTCCCATAAATCAAAAGAAATTAATTTTATTTTAGTTGTATTCATTGTGGCATAAATTATATATGTTGAACTAGAATAAGTAATTATGAATAAAGATACTTTTTTGATAACAGGCTCACTCGGTTTTGTTGGTTTTAATTTATGCTGCTATATAACTAACCTCGGTTATAAAGTTATTGGTTTGGACATTAAGGACGATAAAAGCAATTTGAGAAAATGGCGTGAGAAGAGATTAAATAGTATTGGCGTAAAAATATTTGATGTAGATATATCGGATAAATATCAGATTCAAGATTTTAAAAATAATTTAGTTAATATTTCTCTCAAAAGTATTTTTCATTTAGCTGGTTTAGCTGGTGTAAGAAGATCTTTAGAAATACCTGAAAAATATTATGATGTCAATCTAAGAGGCACATTAAATATACTTAATCTCGCTGACGACTTAGAGATAGATTCATTGGCATTTTCTTCAACTTCAAGTGTGTATGGAGGAAGTGAAGAAAGTTCAAAAGAAGAAGATACATTAAAACCAATCTCTCCTTATGCTAATTCAAAACTTTTAGCAGAAAAAATTTGTGAACTTCATTCAAGTCAAAAGAAGCTTAATATTTCAATATTAAGATATTTTACAGTTTATGGTGAGGCAGGGAGGACTGATATGAGTGTATTAAAATTCATTGATAATATTTTTCAAAATAAACCAATAGTTATTTATGGCGATGGAAATCAGGAGCGAGATTTCACTTATATAAATGATGTTTGCGAAGCAACATTTTTAAGTTCAAAACTTAAGGGTTTTAATATTTTAAATATTGGTAATTCGAATCCAGTAAAATTGATATCAATTGTTAATATCATAGAAAAAATACTTAATAAGAAAGCTAATATAATCTTTGAGGCTAAAAACAATTTAGATGTATTCAAAACTCATGCAAATAATTCTAAAGCAATAAAGTTATTAAATTGGAAACCAAAATATGACGTTGAAAAAGGATTATTAAATACAATAAATTGGTATAAAGAATATAGTGATTCAATTGGTAAGTTAAGCTGAGGATATTATTTATCTATCTAAATTTAAGCTAAATAATTTTAGGAACTTTGATAGTTTAGATATTGATCTTGCCCAAGGAATTAATTTCTTTATTGGTAAAAATGGGCAAGGAAAAAGCAACCTAATGGAAGCCCTTTATTCATTGTCTATAGGTAAATCATTTAGAACGTCAAATCAAAGAAATTTATTTAATAAAAATCTAGAAAATAATGAATTATTTATCTTTGGTATGGCACACCAAAATAATAATGTTTTTGATCTTAGTATAAATATTAAGAAATTAAATGAATCGAATAAAATCGAAAAAAACTATATTTATAATAGTTCTCAAGTAAAAAGTTCAGATTTTATAGGAAAGTTAAATATAGTTTTTTTTGAAGCTAAGGACTTGGACATTGTTATGGGAGGGCCTGCATACAGAAGACGATTTTTGGATATTCATATTTCACAACAAGATATCTCCTATTTAAAATCTCTCCAAAGGTACAATAAGGTTCTTCAGAGTAGGAATAGAATTTTGAAAGATATAAAAATAAGAAAATCAACAAAGATTGAACTTGAATACTGGACAGAAAAACTCATTCAAGATGGCCTAAAAATAACAAAAATTCGAAATAAAAAATTATCTGAAATATCTCAAGAGACCTTAAAAATTTTTCCAAATTTAGCAAAAAATAATGAGAAACTTTCAATAAAATTTTTACCTTCTTTTCCAGATATCAATTCTTTAAGTGAACAGGATTTATCTTCAATATTTAATGAAAACTTTTCTAAAGAAATATCATATGGAGGTACTCAATTAGGACCACATAAAGATGATTTTGAAATTCAAATCAATAATAAATCTACTTCAGAATTTTCATCAAGGGGCCAAATTAGAACAGCTACGCTTGCTTTAAAATTAGGCGAAGCTAATTCACTTAAGAAAAATTTATCAGATACCCCAATAATTGTTCTGGACGATATTCTTTCTGAATTAGATTTTGATAGAAGAAAAACAGTTGTAAATTTTATTAAAGAATATGAACAGATATTTTTGACTTCTCCTGATGAGGCATTACTTAAATCCATTGTTGAAAGTAATGATAAAATATTTAATGTTACTGAAGGTAAAATATTATGAATGAATTGAAAGAAAATGTTTACAGGGCTTCCAAATTAATTTTAAATTCAAAAAATATTGTTGTAATGACAGGTGCAGGAATATCAGTAGATAGTGGAGTTCCAACATTCCAAGGCACGGAGGGATTATGGGCAAGATTTGGTAAGCCTAAAATGAATGCTTATTCAGATTTTTTAAAAAATCCTAGTGAATGGTGGGATCGAGAAATTAATCATCAAAGATCGCCCTATGTACTTGAATTAAGGAAAGCTATTGAGAATTCAAAACCTAATATGGGTCATAAAATTTTGTTTCAACTTGAAAATAAAAAAATTATTAATTCGGTTATTACTCAAAATATTGATGGCTTGCATGTAGATGCAGGAAATAAATATGTTTGTGAGATTCATGGAAACAGAAATTATTTAAGATGTGTTATGTGCGACACAAAAATTAAATTCAAAGCTCCGCTAAAAGAAAAGCCATCGAAATGTAAAATCTGTAATGGGCTTGTTAAATATGATTCTGTGATGTTTGGGGAGCCAATTCCAAAAAAAATTTTAGAAAATGCTAGGAATTTAATTTCAGGATGTGACTTAATTATTGCAATAGGAACTTCTTCAACTGTAAGGCCAGCAGCAGGATTAGCTTGGATTGCAAAAGCTGAGGGTTCAAAAATTATAGAAATAAATACTAATGAAACTAAGCTTTCAAATGAATGTGAAGTAATTTTAAAAGGGTCAGCAACAGAAATCTTGAAAGAAATATATTTGGAGGTTTCTTAGATTTTTAAATAAATTCTTTATGAAGAGATTGGGCAGCACTTTCAAGGTCATCAGATTTTACAATGCAAGTAATTCGTATTTCCGAAGTAGTAATCATTTCGATATTTATATTATTTTTTGATAATGTTTCAAACATTCTAGAAGCATATCCAGGCTGATTCTGTATTCCAGTTCCAACAATACTTACTTTGCCTAGCCCTGATTGAGTGCTAATAAAATCTTTCTCTGAAACATTATTTTTGATTAATTCATTTACGCAGCCATCTAAATCTTTATCATCTAATGTAAAACTTAAATTTGTCTTTCCGTCATTGCCGGCTGTTTGAACAATAACATCTACGCTTATACCCATTTTACTTAAAGGTAAAAAAATAGATGAAGCAATTCCTGGTTTATCATCAATATTATTTATTGTTATTTTGCTAACACCTTTTGATGTTGGAATACCAGTTACAGCATTTCTGATTTCCATTTTAATATCATTTTTACTCAATTTTGTTCCCTCGCTTTCATATTTTGTATGTTTTATAATCATCTCAACATCGTTTATCGAAGCTATTTCTATTGACCTTGGGTGCATTTTTGCACCTAAAGATGCCATTTCAAGCATTTCTTGGTATGAGATATTACTAATTAATTTGCTATCACTTACTAATCTTGGGTCTGCGGTATATATTCCTTTTACATCTGTATATATTTCACACCTAATTGCATTCAGCGCAGATGCAAGTGCAACTGCAGTAGTATCAGAACCACCCCTACCTAATGTAGTAACTTCACCAAATTCTGAAACTCCTTGGAAACCAGCAACAATTACAACATCTCTATTTTTAAGTTCATTTAAAATAACCTTCTCATCTATTGATGAT
>MDTG01437488.1_pt1 | contig 11030 bp, 6 predicted proteins | sample 811421 | NCBI WGS metagenome assembly MDTG01 (sample SAMN05326645, study PRJNA326480) | marine metagenome | isolation source: seawater | place: Pacific Ocean: South East | collected 2011 | reverse complement strand
GGAGTACCTACGAACAATTGCAATACACCAAATTTGAGCAAAATAACATCAGACACGAAATACGTAAGATTAAGGGGGAACTTGAGGAAATGCTGGTAAACGGAGCATGAGTAGATTTTATGGAAATAGGAAAATATTTTCCACCGTTATAATAAGTTGAAAATATTCATTTCATATAAAGACAATCAAGAGGATGGAAAATCAAACTCCTACTTTACCAGTAAATCCTGCAGCTGAGGCTGCTTCTTTACAGCAGCCAGCTGAAGGAGAAAACTTAAATGATAGATTCAAAAAATCTATCATAAAAATGTCAAATTTAAGTAATATCAGTGATAGTGTGAAGAAAATTAGCGAGAGTGTAAAAGAAAAAACAACACAAATAAAGAAATTAGTAGAACAAATAAAAGAAATTCAAAATGATATAAAAGTGAACGCAAATGATACTAAACAGACTCAGGCAAAAATTAATGAACTTAATGCTCAACATGCAGAGAAATTAAATGATTTGAACAATCAAATTGACGCTGCAGTCACAGCTAAAAAAAAAGCAGAAGAACAAATTGCAACTGCTGTCACAGCTAAAGAAGAGGCAGAAGAGAAGGCTCAATCCAAAGATGCTTTAGTAGCAGAATACGACGCATTAAAGAATGCTATCAGTGAAGCAGAAAGAAATTACAACAGTGAATACTCTGTATTGGAGCAGCAGCTAGTAGACCTAGCTAAAGAGGACGAAGACTTAACAATGCAATTGGAAACGCTTAGTCAAGCGGTAAATGCTTTAGATGAGGAGGTGAGTCCTTTCGAAGATGCTCAGGATGTGAGAGAAATTGAAAGAAGCACAGGAAGTGAAAATGAAAACAGACCTCCAGTAAATACCAACCAATTATCTACTGGCACCAGCACACCTGTTGACAATACCCCTAAAGTCAATGTTTCTGATAACACAAGATTAGCACAAAAAAGAAGGGAAGCAGCTGACGCTAGTGGGACTAGTACGAGTACACAAGTTCAAGCAAGAGTGGACGCTGATGTGGACAAGGACTCTTCAGGTAAGGAAACAGAAACAGGAGAAGTGGAACCTGATAAGGACAAAGGAGATGCTTTGGAAGATGATGCTATGAAGGATGTAGAAGCAAAAAAAGCACAAAAAAATAAAGCAAATGTCCCTGTCCCATCAAGACAAAGCAGGCGAGTGAAAGGTTTACCAGCAGAAAATACTGGGTTATCATCAACAGGAAAACCACCTAAATCAACTTCCGGTGGTTCCCGCAAGAAGCGAAGACATTCCAAGAAGAGCCACCGCATTACTCGTCGCAAGCACCACTCCAAGAAGAAGCATGGAGGAAGAAAGAGTCTCAGGAAGCACAAAAAGGACCACAAAAAGAAACGCCCAATCAAAAGAGTGACTTTCAAGAAACATTATTAAGTTGAATCTATAATAGACAGTTTATTTGTTAGCAATTTAATTATAATATCATTAGGAAAATCATAACAAAAGTTAAGAAGGCATTTTGTCATGATTTAAAAGGGTATTCCTTTAAAATTGAATTACTTATGACTCAAATGTCTAGATAAGGTATACATATAAATATTACTACTATTTATTCATCTTTCGATTAGCAATGTCCACTGAGGAAGCATCATCTAATCAAGAAGATAACGTAAAGCGTTACCTTGCCATTCCAAAGTACAAGAATTCTTTCATAGAAGAAGGCGAGTACACAAAAGACCTCGACTCCGGGAAAAGAGCAACCATTCTCTGTGACACTAACTGGCGTTGGGGAGAGTGTGTAATTGAAATTACAGAAGAAGAACGCAAAGCAATTATAAAAATGGAGGAGGTTTGTCTGACTGATTACATTTGCGAGTTCTGCGAATCTACCGATGGGTGGAATGGCGATCGTAAATTGAAAGACGCAGATTCTTACACCAAAGAAGATAAACAAGAAATTATGGAGTCGCTACGCAACCACTCTGACGACTCAGATGACGACGACGATGATGATAACTCAGGGTCTGATGAGGATGACAAGCCCGATTCGAGTATTAAACGTGAGGACTTCAATGTGGATGAATTACATGAACACGTTGAAGACTGCGATCCTGACTATATGGAAGAAAATGGAGAATGGAGTCTTGATGAAACTCATTACTATATTATAGGAGGATGCGTTCTTGTTCCTGACGGAGCGAATCTTGAAGACTACGCCCAAGGAGACGGTAGTTATGCAAACAAAGAAGAACCTGATGATAAAGTGCTCGAACCTGAGGTTCAGATGGATCATGCGTTTAAGTTCATAGACCAAGAAGCAGAAGCAGTTGAAGCAGTTTCAGCGGAGTAAAAGTATTATAGTACCTTAAGGAACGACAATTGATACATAAAATAATAATAAAACATAACAATTAGCAAGCATAATATAAGGTCAATCAATCTAGTTCTCTATCTCCCATAAATACTTTATTTTTTCTGTCATTATAGTAACTTGACAGATTTCAATTAGGGCGTAGAAAAATTAATATTACTATAGCTCCCTATTTATAATGAGTGATGACAATGAAGAATCCGTCCAACCCACGCATAGTGAGAGGACAACAGCAAACATAATCGAAGGATTAAATGATGGTACTTTAGAGACAGAGTCCATAAGGAATCAGAAATTAGTTATAATGAAAAGGTTAGAAGAAACTGTGAACGCTGCTCAAGAACGAATAAAGTCAAGCAACGCACAAATAAAAGAAACATTCATACAATTAGATAAAATTAGCAATACGATAAGAACATTTGTCAAGAAGAGTAATGATATTCTGGAAGGCAACAAGGAGCTTATAGATAAAGCTATAAATGCCACGGAGCAAGATATGAATTATTTTAAGAAAGAGAGTGACCTATATAAACTAAGTAACTTGCTTAGATCACTAAAAGAATACAATAGGCAAAAAATATCTGACTTCAACCAAATTGGAAATACCTACATGAGATTGATGAGGGATGTGTACATCATGGCAGGAATAGGAAAAGATACAATAAAAGTACCAGAACGAGAAATTACTTCATACCCAGTAGAAAACGAAGGTGATAATACTCCAGGATACTTATCTAGCTTGTTTAATTACTATAGTAGGGGTGGATCATTCGACATGAAGAAGACAAGTGATGTGATAAAGAAAATTCACGAGGAACTAAGGAAGAGGAAAGAAATAATAGGAGAAATAACAGCATCCGTAAAGATCGTGGCGAGTAAAATGCAACACATTATTCGCGAAATTGATATTACACGTATCAAAGAGAAAGATGTAGTATTGAAATACTTGAATTCTTTAAAGGATCAAGGAGCACTAGAAAAGAATTTAGCCGAGCTATACAAGATCCCTCTTAGAAGCACATCGCAAATATCAGATAATTTCAAGATATTAGTGGATGGAATGTTAGTACTGGCATCTGAAACTGGTGACCCTTCTCCAGCTCCTGCTACAGCACCATCTGCAGCTCCAGAAGCGAAAGTCGAGGAGGTTATCGAAGATCCCAATTATCAACCTCCATCATTTTGGTCTAATCTAGGAAACATAGGCAGCACAATCGGGAGACTCGGCAGCACCATAGGAAACGTTGGATCAACAATTTATTCTGCCATTGCCCCTGGAGAGGCGGAAAGTGCACCCATAAAACGAGAGGGTAGACAGGATAATCAGGAGCAAGAATCCACAGTGAAAACTGATACCGTACCTGATTCTATATCTAAGATAGAACCTTCTGTTCCGGAAAGGATAGGTGATGAAAGCGTAAAAGAAGAAATAGAAGAAATATTGGATGCTACCTCCGAGGAGTTGGACGAAGAGGATTGCAAAGAGTACATAATTAAAATAGAGAACTTACAGAAAACAGAAAGGTACAAGATGGTAGATAAAAGGTCTACACAAAGTAAAAGGAATTTAACGAGGAAATTGAGCAAGCTTAAAAGTCAATGTGGCGATAGAAGGGTGAGTTCAAGGATTACTCCATCTAGAGGAGGCTACTCACAAAATAAAACACTCAAGAACCGCCAATGGTATATACGTAAAGCAAAAAATTACGTAAAGGGGAAAAGAAAATATCCTTCCCGATCATAGAAAAATAAATCGGTAATATATATAGATATCTACATAATACCGATATTAGCTATTATAGGATGAAACTAGAAATTCCAAAAATGGATCGTCTCATGAAAGACAAGAATGTTCTATACGTGATTTTTTTTCTAGCCGTATTTAATGTTTTAGGTTACCTTACAGTTAGCAACTTCGACGCAGCCGTGCTGTTTTTGGTGGTTGGTTTTCTCACCACTTACTTTAGTAAAAACATGATCGTTGTATTGCTTGTATCCATGATAACCACCAACTTCTTTGTTGCTTCAAGAAAGTCGAAAAGGGAAGGTATGGAGAACAAGAAGGACGAAAAAAGTGCAAAAGATTCAGCAGAAGAGGAAAAAGAAAAGAACAAAAAGCAGGTTAAAGAGAAGGAAGAGGAGCCTGTTAAATCGTCCATTGCATCGGCTAGCTCCAACAAGGTGTCGAGTGATTCCCCCAAAGACCACGACGCAGAAGAAGCAGACGAAGGAGTCAAAGCTTCCTCCGCTCCATCTGGAAAGAAGAGACTCGACATGTCCGATACTTTAGAGAAAGCCTACGCGAAGTTGCAACAACATGTTGGTGAAGAGGGGATTGAAGGGTTAACTAAAAAGTCTGGTGCGTTGCTTAGTCAACAAAAGGATTTGATGGACAATATTAATACAATCAAACCTTTCCTTGAGAAGGCCGAGGTTTTCATGGACAAGATGGACTTTGCTAAGATTGACGGATTGACATCAATGCTTCAAAACTTCGTTGGCAACTAATCATCTAATCCATCCTACTTTATTGGAATCTTTTCCGTACATATTATAATTATAAATAGTATATTTCTGTAATTATAATACATATATATTCTCTTTCATTTTCATCCAAATGCCGAGAATCTCTAGTAAACCTTCGAAAATCCTGGGATGTCCTCCAGGTGTTATATGCATGAGCAATGCTCTCGTTTTTACAATTGTCGTTATAGCAATAGGATTGTTTGTATTCTTCAAAGACTCTATTAAACGTAGTTTCAATAGTAACGCTGCATATAACACAGGTCGCAATCAAAACAGAAACAACAATGATATAGTTGAGGATAACATGCTCGCCATTTTCCCTCCCCCTTCTCCTCCCAATACTAACATATTGTTGAATCCATATGCTCCTCCCATTCGAGACACGAGTAATGTCTATCGACCTCCAATATTGGTGGATATGACAGATGTTAGAGGTCCACCTGTGGCGGAGATGATGCCTATAAACATAAATACTCGCCCAGATATGGGTAGGTCATATGGTTATGGGGCCAACTCGTGGACTCGAGGTGAGTACAACCAAATTGGGATACTAACAAGAGTCGATGGTCCAGAAACAGTACTTCCTTTACTAGGCAGGCCACTACACGCAAATAGGAACAAGTGGCAATATTATACCATTGGAGACTCTAATAATCACGTAAAATTACCTATCTCCTACAGAGGAAAGAGCTGCACTAACGAGTATGGTTGTGACGATATTTCTAATGGTGATACTGTATTCGTTGAAGGTCTAAATGCTACTTTTCAAGTTACAATATATGATTAAGTCATTATGACATATAAATAAAAAAAGGAAGGGAGGGAGTTAAGAAGGCAAAAGGAAAAGGAATCACAAGAATTAAAGAACATTTGATTATTGTAATTTATATTTGAAATGAAAGGAAAGTGTTTCTTCTACAATGGGCGGAACAGAAAGTCATATCCGCTCCAACAAATACTATGTCGTTTCTAAGAACCTTCTCGCAGTACTGACATCGTATTTCGGGTAGCAAATTATTACTATAGGTTTTTACGTCAGCATAAGAGTAAGGTTCGCTTGCACATCTTCTCCGTTCTGTAGGGTAGGGAGTAGAAGGAGCTTTAATAGTCGATGGATTGTCGAGTCTTGAGTATGTACTGGATCTTTGTAATTTGTGTGGTGCTGGTGCAGTATCATGTTCATGTTTGAAATCTTTGAGTTTTCTTTTATTCGTTGGAGGATTGGTATTTACATAACTGGCTTCTTGTATGTCGTTATAGTAGTTTGCATTTGTCATGGTCGAGTGCACATTATTATTTTCCTCATCTTCTTGAGTGTATGTTTCACAGCAGCAATTTAATCCTTTCTCTATGTCACTTTGAGTTGCCTCGTATTTGAACTTTTGGAGAAAATTATCTATTTCTATATTGTATTTATTGAATGGACGTAACAATATGGCATAGCAACTTCTTATTACTTCGTTGAATAAGGATGTTTCAGAACACAGACTCTCATTTATATATGTCATAATGTAAACCGTAAGCTAAGCCAAACTTAGAGAGTGTAACTAAGAAAGTTGTATAGTGATCGATATAATAGAACAATATTATATTATATTGATTTTATTACTTTTACTCTTTACTGCATAACCAGTATTGAATATATTGCTAAATATTATTAGTAATTATCTTTTACTTTTTCGTTCTTCTACGTGTCAATTTTATTGAAGAAGTCTTGGATCTAGAACTAGAGGATTTTTTCGATTTTCTTTTACGAGAAATCCTGCTACCTCCTGTTGATGCTATAGAGCCTTTGCTCCTGCTAGTAATTATTTTTTTAATTGCTTCCAACGCTTTCTTCCATAATTCCAATATGATACCGATACTTTCTTGTATTTTAACATTTTGATCATCCTCAGTCGCCAATATTTTGATTTTACTTGTAAACAGAACGTTACCTTCCTGAATATTATTCAAATCGGTTAGTATTCCTTTCAATGTACCATCATCTTCCTCCCCTTGGAATGTGTAGTTTGCTTTTATTTCATTTACCTGTTTAATGGTTTCGTCGAATTTCTCCTTCTGAGTATTGTCCTCCAAATTAGAAGTTAATATTTCCGATTGTCTTTCTATTTCATCTAATATATCGTTTATTGCTTTCGCATCTGTATTCGCAATTATCATCTTTTGAGGTCCTGAAGTTGTCACCTGATTTTCTAATTCACCAAGTCTCTTTAGAATTTCCTGTAATTTTGCATTTAATCTAGTCACCTCGTCTTTGTTACTTGCGTTGTCATCTGGAGCAGAGAAATAAGACTTAAGCAAGTTTTCTTTTTCTTCATCTTCTTTTTCTTGTCCACTTACATTCTTTTCCTCCTCTACACCTTCTGTTAATCTTTCCGTGAAAGTTCCAAATATTTCAAATATTCTTGCTCCAGCCGCTAACATGCCTGCCATCAATCCGGAACTTTCCTCTTCTTCAAGTTCAGACATACTCTTTATCTTAGCTTTTATTGAAATGATACTTACTAGAATAGTATTTTGATCTTCCTTCGTCATAGTTGTGTCCTTTATTCTTTTCAGAGTGTTGGTTAAATCTAGAAGGAGAAGGTCAAGTTTCTCTATGGAATTGAGCTTCAACACATCCTTACGAATGTAACTAATTATCTCTCTCCATACTTCTATTCTTTTATTCACAGAAACAATAGGCTTATTTGATGACACTGCAGTGTTTATAACTTTTTCTCTAGTATCCTTAGACAACACATCCTTCTTTATTAGGTCCTTGTATTCTAGTAATTTCTTAGTAATGGTAGCCATGCGTTCATCCTTATCCTTCTTTTCGGAGGAAGACACGTTGCTCGCTACATAGTTCTTTACTCCTTCGAATAAAAATCCATTTACTTCTTCGGATTGTTTATTGTATACATTTATATTTATTCCCTGTTTGGGTTGTATACTTCTTAGAGCATCATATATTAATTTCTGTTGTGTAATCATTTTATCCAGCAATGAGTTCATATTGGAAAGAACATTCTTGGAAACCATAATGGTATCTTCCATTACTGCTGGTCCCCCTTTCATCTTCCTTAGACTTTCGAGAATTATTTTATAATTATCCAACAACGCATTTACCTCTTTCTTTCGATTTTCTTCATTGTTTTCCTTTTGGATATCTTTTACTGAATCTTTGCTCTTTTCTAAATGGACTTTTGCCTCTTCTACCATTTTTTGGGCCGCATCATTCTTTTCGTTTGCATCATTTACTTTCGATTCTTTATCTACAGATGCAGTCATGGCATTGGCATTGGCTACTAATTCTTTGGTAGCCTTAGAGTAATTCTGTGCTTTTTTTAGGTGATTTTCAGCTGCCTGGTTATGTGCTATAGCTGCCGCCTGCTTATCGGAGAATGTTGACGTTGGATCACCAATTTTTTTGTCAAGATTCTCCTTTGTTTCACCTACCTTTTTTAGGGATTCGTCAGCTAAATTAGAAGCAGCAAACTGATTAGTTTCCTTTCCTCTTGTAGCCTCTACACTATTATTACTTAATTCTTTCTCTACATCCTTTAGAGCTTTTTCATTAGCTGAATCACGAGCCCCTGTAGCAGCTTGCTCTGCTTTCTCTGCGTGTTGTGCTGCCGTCTTTGCGTCTCTTGCTGCCCCAGTTGCATTCTTTTCCTTACCTTCCGCAGCTTTTCTTGCTGAAAATTCAGCGTTACCAGCATGTACTCTTGCACCTTTAGCTGCAATCCTAGCTGATTCTGCTGCTGCTAGAGCATCTTCCGAAGTTGTTCCAGGATCTTTCGCTATACTAGCTTTTTCCTCAGCAAGTTTATGAGCTTTAGCTGCTTCTTGGAAGGATTGTTCTGCGTCATTAGCATGATTCTGACTCTCAGTTGGTTCTTTTGGATCTACTTCTGTTTTCTCTTCAGTATTGTTTTCTGGTATAACCTTTCTTTTACTCCAACTGCAATAAAGTAAGAGAGCCACTCTCACTGTATCCGGACCGCAATCTCCAGAACACCTTGGGTAGTAAACCTTATACCCATTTAATTTTTTGTTTGGTTTGTATTTACTATCACCGCAATTTTGGTTATGAGATTGAAATGCTATATTCTCTAGAGGATTGCCATCTCCCTCAAATTCGTCCTCTTTGTAAAGTAATAGGTAATGAGACTTACTTACAAAATCGAAAATCACTGGTGCAGTAACCGTTTCCTCACTTTTGTTTCTAACAACGTAAAATGCATTTTGATTAGTGTTAAGTGCAGAAGGTATGTTTAGTTCATTCATGATGCATAAAATTTGTGCTTGCTCTAAGTGTACGGGATACCGATTTCTTGGAATATCAATATCCTCTTCTGTGTATACATTTTCAGGTGTGTCAGTGCAGTAGTCGCTTTTGATACCTCGTAGGAACTCTCTCACCATCTTTACACCTTTTGCTTCATCTAGTAATAATTTTTTTATATTATTGCTATCGCAATAATTCTTCATCAAAATGTTTTTGTCCTCCCCTCCTACTTGGTTCTTTGCTGTTTCGGAAGCGTTACTAGCGGGAGTCAATTCACCAATGAGAGTCTCAATCTCTTTTACCATTTTATCCATTTTCTGTTTTTCACTGGGTAGCATACTTTCACTCAATTGATCTGAAAGGTCCTGTAAGTTTTCCATCTGCTCATTCAGAGCACGCACTTTTCGTTTCGTTAGGTATGTACTTACTTTATCTACCTGTTTCTTTACTTTGCTTTTTATACTGGAGATTACTCCTGGACTTGTATCCTCAGCAGCCGGCTTCTCACCTGAGGTCGCAGGTGATGCACTAGATTTCCCAGTTCCATCGCTTTCTTTGCTGCTGCTCTTCGATCCCTTTTCTCCTACTTCCTTTTTGGAACCATCGGAGGAAGAAGAATCAGACTTATTTCCCGGTTTCTCAGTGTCGGTGGATTTGCCAGTGACTTTGTCTTTTGCTTTAACAAGAGCATCTTTCGTCGACTTAGCGGCATTTTTCACAGCATCTTTCGCTGCTGAGGCAGCGTTAGTTAACCCTGATAGGTCCAATTCTCCTTCCATTTTCAAATCGTCGAAATTATGCATCGCTTCCTCATAGGTAGATTTTGCATAATCTTGCAGTACGACTTGGCTTTCCTTGGGAGCAAACACAGTGATGTTCATTCTCTTGTGTGTGTCATTGATAGGAGCTTCGGAGATGTTCACTAAGACTTGCTTCTCTTGTTTCGCACATTTCGCCGCGTAGTCGTCTACCTTCTTAGATTCGCTAGCAGTGAAAGTGGCACACTTATCAGAAGGATTTTTATTCATCAGACCAGCTTTCGTATCCTGCACCCACTTTTTTCTTTCGGTCATTGACTTATCAATGAAAGGTTTGCATTTTGGCTGGGCTTTTCTGTATTCTGGGTTAGGATCTATCATGGACTGGTTCTTTTTAGTGGCGGTGATATTGTTGATGATACTCTGTTTCAATTTATAATTTGGATCACCCTCCTTAACATCTTTCATAACACTCAACTTGTCTTCTAATGTTTTCAATGTAGCTTCATGCGACTTTTTGCTTTCTACTAAACATTCATCAAAGTTGTAGGTATCTGCAGAGAGTGTAGCTAGTGGATTAGCTTTTACTAAGTCCTGCACTTTGGCGTGATGTTCCTGAGCGGACTTCAAAGCTTCGGCACTCTTTTGCTGCATAGTCTGGAGATCGTTTGCAGAAATTGAACCAGTCTGACCTGCTGTACCTTCTTTTGGAAGAGTGGGGGCTGGGGCAGAATACGCTTTTATAGCATCCTTCAATTTTATAAGAATACTTTCTATGTCATCACTTTCCGTGCTATTAACTGATTTGAAGTTACTAGAATTCTCTAGCTCATTAAGAATGGAAGTAATACCAGATAATTTATCTGTATTGTTTTTAAATTCTTCACTTGATTCAAGAAGCTTGTTATATCTGGTTATAATCTCTTTGTACTTTTCTTTCCACACAGTCACCGGTCTTGATATTTCTCCTTTTTCAGGCTTGTAGCATGTACCAAATAAAGTATCCATTGATGCCACACTTTTCGCAAACTCCTCGAACGTGTCGAAGTTAACATTTACGATATCAATATCATTTACACATTTCTCTTTGGCATCATCGCTTAGAGT
>MDTG01295449.1_pt1 | contig 11030 bp, 10 predicted proteins | sample 811421 | NCBI WGS metagenome assembly MDTG01 (sample SAMN05326645, study PRJNA326480) | marine metagenome | isolation source: seawater | place: Pacific Ocean: South East | collected 2011 | reverse complement strand
TCCATGGAGCGATGTCCAGCACAGGCTTGCTTGGAAGGCAAGCATCTTGAATCTTGCCAACGATTGGATGCCCTTGATGGCCAGTTCGGCCGGCGTTCGGTTAAGTTTAGTTGTTAGTTAGAGAGGCTTTTGCAACGGCAGAAGCCTCTTTTTTTGTGTCCCATGGCTGGTCAAATGCCTTGGGCAAAGGCGTACTTTCGCACCATGAAGGAATTCACCATTGCCCATCCCGTGGAGTTGATTGAATCGTTGATGAACGAGGTTGGCTACCCCACGCGCACGAAGGCGCGGAACGCACTCAAGCGCGGGGAAATATTGGTGAATGGCGCGCCAGAAGTCAAGGGCAACCTCGTCCTTGAGCCCGGCGTGACAGTCTCCGTCCTTGACGCCAAAGACGCGTCCAAACTTTCGAGGGTGGGTGGAGTCAAGGCGAAGGCACGTACACCCCATCCCAAATCCACGCTCAAGGCTCCGTACCCCGTGGTGTACGAGGACGACTTTGTGTTTGTCTACGAAAAACCTGCCGGCATCGTTTGTGCAAGTCCCAATCCGAAGGTGAAGACGTCTTACACCGCGGTCAAGGCTTACCTCGAGTCCAAAACGGAGACCATGGCAGACATTCACTTTGTGAACAAGTTGCCGAGGGAAGCGAGTGGCTTAATGGTCGTGACCAAATCCAAAGAATGGAGGGACCACCTGCAAACGAACTGGGCCTCCTTCGACAAAGGGATTTACCTCATGGTGGCAGGCCACTTGCCTGCGGATGATTCGCTGTTCATCCGGCCGGAAACAGGGGAGAACTTTCAGTTGCCTTACCGCACCATGCGGGCAACCGACAAACACACCATGCTAAAAATGAAGGCAGGTTACGAAGTCATCAAAGACTTGCTGCCTGCGTTGCGTCGTGAAGATTGTTTGTTGGTGGGGGTGGGAAAGGCTGCACCCGATCCCATGAAGCGTGGAGGCATCCACTTGTTTGCGCTGGCACTTCAAGGTCCCAATGGGGAAATGATCAACGTCAAGACCCGGGTTCCTCAGGCCTTTTTGAAATTGGTGAAAGGGGGGACATCCCCCAAGCCAATCAAGGTCGGCAAGCGCCGTTGAATCAGAGGGAAAAGCGACGCTCCACCCAATCGCGCAAGGCCTTGGCCTCGTCCAACGGCAGTTCTTTGAATGCCAACCGAAGGGCTCGACGCAATTGCGTGGGCTCTTCATGGACGTGTCGAATCAACAATTGAAATTCTCGAAGCTTGTCCGGGGTCGATTGGAGAGGGATGCCTTGGATTGCCATGGTTCGTAGATGTGCAGGTTGGGCGGGCTTACGCAAATGATTATGGAAAGTTTCAATGCGCCGTTATTTTGGCATCCAACGGGGGGAAGGTTCCCCGTAATTTCGTGGCCAACATTTCACTGAAACTTCAACCATCATGAACAAAGTCTACGTCGTTGCCGCCGCACGAACACCCATGGGAAGCTTCCAAGGCGCGTTGTCTTCCGTCCCAGCCACTGCCCTCGGCAGCGCGGCCATTCGAGGTGCGTTGACCCAAAGCAACGTGGACGCCTCCCTGGTTGACGAAGTGTTCATGGGCCACGTCCTCCAAGCGAGCGCCGGGCAAGCACCTGCTCGACAAGCTGCCATGGGCGCCGGCGTGGGACAGGACGTGCCGTGCACCACCGTCAACAAGGTCTGCGCCAGCGGCATGAAGGCCATTGCACTAGGCACCCAGGCAATTGCCCTCGGAGATGCCGACGTGGTCGTGGCTGGTGGCATGGAGAACATGAGCTCCGTGCCTCATTACATGGCGGGCCGGTCTGGCGTGAAGTTCGGAGCCATCAAGCTCGAGGACGGCATGGTCAAAGACGGCCTGACAGACGTCTACAACAAGACGCACATGGGCAACTGCGCCGAATTGTGCGCGAAGGAAAAAGGAATCACGCGCGAGGAGCAGGATGGGTTTGCCATTGAAAGCTACCGACGTGCAAGCGCGGCATGGGAGTCTGGCAAGTTCGCCTCAGAGGTGGTGCCTGTGGAAGTCCCTCAACGACGGGGAGAGCCTGTGGTTGTGGATTGCGACGAGGAATTCACCAACGTGCGGTTGGACAAAATCCCACAGCTTCGCCCAGCGTTCGACAAAGAGGGAACCGTCACGGCAGCCAACGCGTCGACCCTGAACGACGGGGCCTCGGCCCTGGTGCTTGCTTCGGAAGATGCCGTGGCCAAGCATGGCCTCACGCCTGTGGCAGAAATCTTGGCCTGTGCGGATGCCGCACAAGCGCCGGAATGGTTCACCACCGCCCCGTCGCTCGCCTTGCCCAAAGCCCTTAGCAAGGCCGGTTTGGAGTCTGGGGACATCGATCTCTGGGAATTGAACGAAGCGTTCGCGGTGGTGGGCATTGCGAACAACCGCGCGCTGGGCCTGGATCCTGAATGCGTCAACGTGCACGGAGGTGCCGTGGCGTTGGGCCATCCACTCGGTTCAAGTGGATCCCGAATCGTGGTGACTTTGATTCACGCCCTGAAGCAAGCAGGCAAGACCCATGGTGCAGCTGGGATTTGCAACGGTGGAGGAGGGGCTTCGGCACTCGTCCTGAAAGCCATGGCCTGATGCTTGGCGATGCGAAGGAAGGCTGGTGTCACTTGAGCCATGTCCCGTTGCGGGCGGAAGCCAGCGACCGCGCAGAATGCGTCAACGAGGTCCTTGCAGGGGAATCGGTGCAATTGGTGCAACGGGGCACAGGGCATTGGGTGAAGGTCCAGTTGCCTGACGGATACGAAGGCTGGATGGACGACCGTCAATTGCATCCCGTCACCAACTTGTGGACAGGGCATCCAGTACGTTTGGCAGCCCCGTCAAGCGCATGGGATGGGGTTCCGGGGGGCGTGTTGCCTGCTGGGGCAGTGGTTCGGCTCGATGGCGATGCATGGAAAATGGGGGAATGGACGGTGGCTCCTTTGGGCCACGAACCAACAAAGCACCAAGGCAGCATGCTCGACGTCGCGGAATCCATGAAAGGCGTGCCTTACCACTGGGGTGGTCGTTCAAGCTGGGGGTTGGATTGCAGCGGACTCGTGCAACTTGCGGCCATGCTCACGGGAAGGCTTGTGCCACGCGACGCGTCGCAACAGGCCGAGGTGGGAGTGGAGGTGCATTCGAACGATCTCCAAGACAACGACGTGGCCTTTTTCGCCAACGCCATGGGAGCCATCACGCATGTCGGCATTTGCAAAGCAGACGGCGCTGTGATTCACGCATCGGGCGAAGTGAGGGAAGACCAATTGGACGGCACCTCGCTGGTTCGCCATGAAGATGGCAAAGCCTCTCACCAACTTGCCTTGATCCGGCGCTGGACGTCTGTTTAAGGGAAAAACGCCTTGGCCTTCCTTGCCATGTCACGCAACAAGGGAGAGCATCGGTAGCGTTCTTCTCCGTAGCGCACGTGCAACGCATCGAGAGAGGCAACAACCTCTGAGGCGCCCCACTCGTCGCACCATTCGAGCAATCCCTTGGGGTAATTGACGCCTCCTTTCATGGCGGCATCGACGTCCTTGGGGCTTGCCACAGACCAAAAGACGGCGTCGGCCGCCTCGTTCATCAGCATGGCCAAAATCCGGTCAGCCACCCCTACAACAGGACTTCCTTCGGCGTTGGTTGGTTTGCGCGTTTCGTCGTAGTTGTAAAAGCCCTTTCCAGATTTGACACCCAGCCATCCCGCGGCCACAAGCTGCCTCTGGGTGTGGCTAGGCCTGTACCTTGAATCCCCGTAAAACGCGGCGTGCACGGTCGACGTCACGGCATAATTGACGTCGTGACCAATCAGGTCCATCAACTGGAACGGCCCCATGCGAAACCCGACCGCCCGCATCGACGCATCAATGTCCGCGGGAGAGGCAATGCCTTCTTCCGAGATGCGCAGGGCCTCGCTGTAGAACGGTCGCGCCACCCTGTTCACGATGAACCCTGGGGTGTCTTTGGCCATAGCCGGCGTTTTGCCCCACTGGCCCATTTGGGCAAAGGCGTGAGGCGCGAGATCGGCATCGGTTTGCAAGGCAGGCACGACTTCCACAAGAGCCATCAAAGGCGCGGGGTTGAAGAAGTGAAGGCCTATGACGCGTCCAGGCATTTGGCACGATTGCGCGACCGCCGTGACCGACAGGGACGAGGTGTTGGTGGCTAGTACGCACTCTTCTGACACCACCCCTTCGAGTGCTTGAAACAACGCCGATTTGGCGTCAAGCGATTCGACGATGGCTTCAATGATCACGTCGCACTCTTTGAGGGCTTGGATGTCCGTGGACCGGGTCATCCGCGCCAAAATGCCCGAACGTTCTTCCTCGACCATGCGGCCTTTTTCGACCAATCGGCCAAGCACCTTCGCCAGTCGCGCTTCGCCTTGGGCAAGCGCATCCTCGGAGCGATCCACCAACACCACGTTGCACCCTGCTTGCGCGGCAATCTGTGCGATGCCGTTGCCCATCGTGCCGGCTCCGACCACGCCCACGGTTTTCCATTCCTTCATGGGACGAAGGTAATTGTCACGCGACGCACATGGGGTGTTTTCCGCCAGATACAAATTTGGTCGAGCATCCACGAAAATCACATCCGTCATTTGGCTTGATGAAAACACCGAACACCAGAAAATCCATGGCCCAATGGAAGATGAAACGGGTCTTGGATCGCAATCGATCGTTGCTCAAAGCTTGGAGTGAACCACGGAACCAGCGCGAACTGAACGAAGAACCTGCCCAATGGCTCGTTCGGCGGGGGTTCAACTTCCACTACCACACCCACATTGAACCTCGACCAGACGGATCCGTGGCCGTCATGTGCTTCGACCAAGGCTATGTTCTGGGTCGCCACGGGATCCGGCCGGTGGACGAGTAACCGAAGTGAATGCTACCTCCGGCGCTTTTTGGACTTTGCCTTGCCAGACTTGCGTTTCTTTTCGTGAAAAGCCCCTTGATAGGTGGGGTCGGCCTTGCGCTTCTGAAAATCAAGGGTGCGGGCCATCTGCTTCGCTTCCCATGGCGGCGTCTCAGTCACTTCCACGCCTGAAGGCAGGGGCATCTCTTCCGGTTTCCCTCCTTCGGGCAAACGCTCAATGACACGCTTCAGCGCCAACTCTTCGGTGGGATCCACCATTGTGTAAGCCACGCCTTCGCGGTTGGCGCGACCTGTTCGTCCTATGCGATGCACGTAGTCGTCGGACATGCGTGGAACAGTGAAGTTGATGACGAGTTCCGTTTCAGGCACGTCGATGCCACGGCTGCTTACATCCGTGCTCACCAACACGCGCGCTTGCCCTTCCCGAAAACGCGTCATGGCCGCAAGCCTGGTGTGTTGGGCCTTGTTCGAATGAATTTCCTGAGATTCTCCAGGCATGGCAGACTCCAGCGCCATCCGAATCTTCTTGGCGTCTTCTTTGGTTCGAACAAAGACGAGTGCGCGTGACGTGTCATGGTCAGCGCACAACCAATGAAGCAAGAGGTTGATTTTGGTTTGCACGTTGGGGACACGTACGATATGCTGTGCAACGCTTTCCACAGGCGTGCCTTCTGGCGTCACCTCAATCCGAGCGGGCCACAGCAGAAACTCCTCGGCCAAATGCTCGACACGTTGAGGGAATGTTGCGCTGAACAGCAGGTTCTGCCGCTTTCGAGGAACGACTTCCAGAATGTCTCTCAACTGTGGCATGAACCCCATGTCCATCATGCGGTCGGCCTCGTCCAGCACCATGCTATGCAATTTTTTGGTGACGAGGGCGCCCCGCAAATACAGTTCCATGAAGCGGCCTGGGGTGGCAACCACCACATCGATGCCGCCTTCCAACGTTTCGATTTGTGACTTGGGGCCCACGCCTCCGACAAGTGCGGCAATTCGAAGGTCTGTGTGCATCGCCAATCCCTCCATGACGTGGGTCACCTGAAAGGCCAGTTCCTTGGTGGGCACGAGAACAGCCACGCGGGGCACGCCATCTTGCCTTCCCTTCATTTTTTGCAACAGGGGCAGGGCATAGGCGGCGGTCTTTCCTGTTCCTGTTTGGGCGACAGCGATCAGGTCCTGGCCAGCCAGCACTTTGGGAATGGCCTGGCATTGCACAGGCGTAGGAACCTGAAACCCCAGGTCCTCGACCGCCCGCAAAAACTGACGCTTGAGTTGCAGCCCTTCGAAAGTCATGTCCCAAAGTTAGGCGGGTTATCTTTCGCCCATGCACGACGCACGGAGCGGGTTTGAGGACATGGCGCCGTTGTTTGGCCGCGAGGCTGATGATGCCCTGTGGGCCTTGCTTGATGCCCGGGACTGGGTGTCGGATTTGTCGCGGCTGGTTGACCCGGGCGTGGCCACCCAAATTGTGGATGGATGGTGCTCCACGGAAGGCCCGTTGTCGTTCCAATCGGACGTGGTCAAGCCTTTCCTCGATGCATTGATGGCCCAAACCACGGAAGGGGTAACCATGGAGGTGCATCCCAACGCCATGGCATCCGGGATGCTTTTCCTTAGCAACCACAGAGACATCGTGTTGGATCCTTCGTTGGTCAACATGGCCTTGCTTGACCGCGGTCGAACCTCCACTGAAATTGGGATTGGCTCCAACCTTTTGGGGTCAGAATGGGTGCGCAACTTGGTTCGACTCAACCGATGCTTTGTGGTCAAACGTGAGGGAAGCGCACGAGACCGATTCAACAGCAGCGTTCGCACGGCGGCTTACATCCGGAATGTCATTCACAACGACACCCCTGTATGGCTAGCCCACCGTGAAGGAAGGGCCAAGGATGGGGTGGATGCCACCGCTCCGGCACTCATTAGGACGTTGTCCGATGGTTGCAGTCCTGACATTTGGAACCGTCTCAAGGTGGTTCCTGTCTCCATCAGCTACGAATGGGATCCCTGCGATGCGTTGAAGGTGAACGAGCTGTTGCACCGCGCCAAAAACGGCACCTACGAAAAGGCTCCAGGAGAAGACGAACAGAGCATGTGGATGGGGCTTGCCGGCCAAAAAGGACGGGTGCACGTGGCCATGGCCGATTGCATGCCATGGATGGGGGCCGAGGATGGCGAAAGGCCAGAGCGGTTCATGGCCGAGCGTTTTGACCGATGCTTGCTTCAAAACATGAAGCCGTGGCCCAACCAGCACCTTGCCGCCCAGCACCTGGGACTGGACAACGAGACGGTCGCGCTGGCTCCGAAGCCCACGGAAGAGGAGACTCGCGCATGGAACGTCAGGCTGCAGGCGATTCAGAAGTTCCTTGAACCTCAGGGATGGTCACACGAAGAGGTTGCCACGCAATGGTGTGAGATGCTCGCTGCACCCTTGAGTCACAAGCTATCCTTGTTGACAGAGGTGGGCCACGGCGATGGCCCCAGCCACTGAGGCGTTCAACGATTCCGCCCGACCTGCCCCAGGAATGGCCACGACTTGATGGCTCAACCCGCGTGCGTCGGCGGAAATGCCATGCGACTCTGACCCCACAACGAGCAAACTTGGCTTGTCTTGGGCCGGCAGGGTCAGGAGGGGAGTGCCCCCTGCATCCAGGGTCCATATACAGCGCTTCATGGAGGCCGGCAAGGCCGTCAATGGCTTACGCATCCAAGGGACGTGAAACACCGACCCCATGGAACCTTGAATCGTCTTCGGATTCAAAGGATCTGCGCAATCCGGACTCAAGGCCACGCCGTCCAACCCAAACCAATCGGCCACACGCATCAACGTTCCCACGTTGCCCGGATCTTTCAATCCGTCGAGGTACAGCCAAGTCCCATGGGGTTCCTCATGTTCTTCCCAGGCAAGAGGCAACGACGCCTCAAGAAGCACGCCAGGCGGTTGCTTCATGGCCGACATCATTTCCATGTCTTTGGAAGAAACCTCGAGGCAGTTGACTGGATCCAAGCTTTGCATCAACGAACTGGTCGAATTGCTCGCTTTCCAGGCTGGCGTAAAGTAGATTCGCTCAGGCTTCCACGCACTCGTGAGCAACTCTTCTATGCATTTTGTGCCTTCGACGATGACCCGACGTTTCTGCCAACGATCCTGCTTTCGCTTCAGCGACCGCACTTCTTGTCTGAGCGCTTTGGTGATGACCATGGTCGCAATGTACTGCCCCATCACGGGCTTTGGCACATCCAACACGCCCGACTCCACCTTGTGGCGGGCCACCCAAATCAGCATTTCGGATTGGGACGAACGAAGTTTGGAGAGCGAACGCCTCGCGACTTGGTTGTCGTTTTTGCCCATGAAACCGTCCACGCGAGGTTTGCATTGGGGGTGGACTGCGAAAGGGAAGGAACGAAAGGCCAGAATGCGTCAGTGGCCATCGGAATCGGCTGCGAGACGCAACGCGGCCGCGCTCGAACTGAGGCTCCACCAAGAAGGTTGGCTTGACGCCAAGGTGCAACCTCGTTGGATCCACCCAAAACGAAGCACTACACTCATCCTGGACGTCACCATGGGCCAACGGTGGACCATCGACAAGGTGCGCTGGAAAGTCGGAGCGAGTGGATTGCCCTTGGGCGCGTTGCAGCGCATCGCCCAATTGGATGAAGGCATGCCCATGGAAATGGGAAGGCTGGTGGACGCCCAGGAACGAATTGCTGCATGGGCTCAATCCCACGGATACGCCACCGTACACACAGGGTTGATCGCCTACGAACTGGATACTCTTGGTCAATCCCAAGGACGTTCTGCAACCCTTGAAGTCAAGATTGACTCTTGGAATCCTGCGGGCATGCCATGGATGTCTGACATTCGTGACACGTTGGCATTGATGCCACGTCCGCATCCACTGGTGCGCATGGGACAAGTGCGATGGAATGGAGAGACACCTGGACCCAACACGGAGCAAGCCAACTTGCGACCAGACGTTTGGCGCCACGCCGTGGATGTCGCTCCTGGCGAATCGTTCAAACCTGAGAAACTCTCACGGGCCTACCGAGGCCTCACCAGTTTGAACATGTTCTCGAGGGTGAACGTCGCCCAGTCCCTTCGCTGGGACACGGCCGCCCAAGAAAGGGAGGTGGGGCTTCCTGGGGCAGTGGTCATGGACGTCGACTTCCTCGTCGAGCCCAAGGAAACCCATGACATCGCCGTCGAACTCGATTTCATTCGAAACGACGCACGCTATGGCCCCCAGCTGGGCATCACCATGTTGCGTCACAATGCGCGGCGATGGGGCGGCGAAAATGCATGGTTTGCTGGATTTGGTTACGTGGCGGTGGCACCTTTCGCCAACTTCAACAAAGAGGGATTGCTGAACAGCGGAGAGTGGTCCCTGTCATGGCGACGTACTCGGGTGGGCATCCCACCCATTTCTCTCGACAAGTTGCTGCCCTCTGCGGCGCCGAAGACGGCAATCGAATTCGGCTGGGACCGTGAGATTTGGCCTGAATTCACCCGGAGCCAGATTCACGCAAAGCACGATTTCTCCTTCACCGAAAACCCAAGCAAAGGCAGCGTCGTTCACATCAGCTTGATTGACGTGTCTCTGGTCAACTTGAGCAACCGCTCTGTGGGATTTGTGGATTGGCTCGAGGACCAAGAGAATCCCCTCGTGGTCGCACGTTTCAACAACCACGCAACCCTAGGATCTTCCGTCTCATGGGAACGCCGGTGGGCGGTGGGCTCCTGGGAGGGAGGATGGGAGGTGCAGGCGAGTTGGGCGGGAGGTTTGGCCCAGACGTTTGCCACACGTCGTGGTCCTTCCTCGTGGACGTTTGACGACGAAACGGGTGCTTGGATGGTGGTGGAGGGGGTCCCTGTGGTTCAGTACGGTCGAGGCCTTTTGGGCTTTCACGGCGGCAAAGCAACCCGCTGGCACAGGTTGCGTAGGGCATTCAACGTGCGCCTTGGCATGGCACAAGCCGGGAAAAACACCCCATCTCTACCGCTGGAGCAGTCGTTTTTCACAGGCGGTGCAAACGGCATTCGCGGATGGACCATCCGGGCCCTCGGACCAGGAAACTTGGAGGGAAGCGCGTTGGCCAGTGCCGTGCAAGGAGTGGGGGACATCCGTGTCGACCTGCAACACGAATGGCGGTTCCTCGCAGACGAATCCTGGCAACCCGCGTGGTTTGTCGATGCCGGAAACGTGTGGCTGCATGGCAAAGATGCCACCGAGGGCACGCGATGGAAGGATGGCAAGTGGAACAGCATTGCCCTGAGCACAGGACTGGGGTTGCGGTACGACCTGGAGTTCTTTGTCGCCAGGATCGATGCCGGCCTGCGACTCCACGACCCCTCAGCTCCCGCGGGGTCGAGGTGGTTGGGACAAGGCGGCTTGAAAGGGGCCATCCACCTCGGGCTCGGGTTGCCTTTTTGACCCATCCATTGTGGACAACATCGACGTGAGAACGCGCGGCAGTGACAAGCCTGGCAAGTAATTTTGCCCCATGGGATGGTTCAAGAGAAACGCAGAAGGCATCACCACGTCAAGTGCTGAGAAGAAGGAAATTCCTGAAGGCGCGTGGTACCAATGCCCCAACTGCAAAACGGTGGTTTCCAACCAAGACCATGCGTCCACGTTGTGGGTCTGTGGCATGTGCGATCACCACGAGCGCATCGGAAGCGCAGAGTACTTCAACATCTTGTTTGACGAAGGCAAGTGCCGCGAAGTAGCGCCCAAATTGGAGTCGGCCGACCCTCTCGGCTTTGTTGACACCAAGGCCTACAAAGACCGCTTGGATGCAGCCAAAGCCAAGACAGACCTGACCGATGCAATTCGCGTTGGCTCAGGAGAAATGAACGGCCAAAGTGTCGTCATTGCGTGCATGGATTTCTCATTCATCGGCGGAAGCATGGGTTCTGTCATGGGCGAGAAAATTGCCCGTGGCATAGACTTGGCCATCAAGAAAGGCGTGCCATTCATTTGCATCAGCAAGTCAGGCGGGGCGCGAATGATGGAAGCCGGATTGAGTTTGATGCAAATGGCCAAAACCAGCGCCAAACTTTCTTTGCTCAGCAAGGCGGGCCTTCCCTTCATCAGCATTTTGACAGACCCCACAACAGGAGGGGTGACTGCGTCTTTCGCCATGCTCGGG
>MDTG01291990.1_pt1 | contig 11030 bp, 10 predicted proteins | sample 811421 | NCBI WGS metagenome assembly MDTG01 (sample SAMN05326645, study PRJNA326480) | marine metagenome | isolation source: seawater | place: Pacific Ocean: South East | collected 2011 | reverse complement strand
CTAATTTCTTTTGTTGTAATTGAAATTGACCAATTGGTTTTCCAAATTGTTTACGTTCTTTTACATAGCGTAATGCGGTATCATAGCAATCCATGGCAGCACCTATTGCTCCCCATGCAATTCCAAATCTTGCAGAATCTAAACACTCTAGAGGAGCGCTAAGTCCCGATTTATTTGGTAACAAGTTTTCTTTTGGAATCTTTACATTATCAAAAATAAGTTCACCAGTTGCAGAAGCTCGTAAAGACCATTTATGATGAGTTTCTGGAGTAGAAAAACCTTCCATTCCACGCTCTACGATGAGACCGTAAATTCTGCCTTTTTCACTTTTTGCCCAAACAACAGCAATTTGTGCAAAAGGGGCATTGGAAATCCACATTTTTGCGCCATTTAAAAGATAATGATCTCCCATATCTTTAAATTTTGTTTCCATTCCTGAAGGATTAGAGCCGTGATTTGGCTCCGTTAAACCAAAACATCCCATCCATTCTCCAGAAGCTAATTTTGGCAAATATTTTTTACGCTGTTCTTCATTCCCATATTTAAAAATTGGATACATGACTAATGAAGATTGAACTGAAGCAGTTGAACGAATTCCTGAATCTCCCCGTTCTATCTCCTGCATAATCAGACCATAAGAAATTTGATCTAAACCTGCACCTCCATATTTTTCTGGAATATAAGGCCCAAAAGCACCAATTTCTGACAAGCCTGTTATCATTTGAGTAGGGAATTCAGCTTTTTGAGCATATTCCTCAATAATTGGTGAAATATCTCGCTTAACCCAATCTCTAGCGACACTTCGTATTAACTTATGTTCATCAGTGAGTAAATCATCTATATCATAATAATCAGGAGCTTGAAAGAGGTCTTGCTTCATACTTTTTATTTATAAATTCAATTATTCAGGTTTTTTTAATTTTTATAGTTTGTGTAAAATTAAACAAATTTAATAATTACTGTTTAATTTTTGTGCATTATTTCATAATAAAGTAACAATAAAATATTAAGCTAAAAAAAAGTTAACCATATAAAATCTATTAAAAGTTGATGAATTCTATTAAGTTTGTATTCATGAAGCATACTTTAGGAAAAGAGGAACGTTTAAAAAGTAAAAAACTAATAGAAATGCTCTATCAAAAAGGAGACTCTGTGAAAGTTTTCCCTTTAAGAATGATTTTTTTACAAACGGAGCATACTACTAATTTTCCTGTTCAAGTTGGTGTTTCTGTTGCAAAAAGAAATTTTAAGTTAGCTGTTCATAGAAATCGAATAAAGAGATTGATAAGAGAGAGTTATCGTTTACAAAAAGGAATTATATATAATCATATAGAGAACCCTTACATTTTTATGATCTCTTATATTGGTAAAGTAGAAGTACCTTATCAAGAGTTGTTTTTAAAAATGGAGAAATTATTAAGGTTATTTCTAAACGAAACCAAAAAAGAAAAAAAATAATGCAATTGAATTTTTCAAAAAAATCGGTTTTTCTTCTTTTTTTTCTAGTGATTTTTGTGTTATTTTCATTTAAGTCTACCTTTTTTGAGGTTGCTAAGCAAATAGAGATTTATAACACCTTGTTTAAGGAGTTAAATATGCATTATATTGATGAAATTAATCCTGCAGAATTAACCAATAAGGCAATTAAAAACACGTTAAAAGACTTAGATCCTTATACCGTTTTTTATGATGAGCAAGATATTGAAGATGCTAGAATAAGAAAAGAGGGCGAATATGGAGGAATTGGTGTTTCTGTATATTATTCAAAAAAAGGAATTCAAATTAATGAAATTTATAAAGGGTATTCTGCGGATAGGGCTGGTTTAAAAGCAGGGGATATGATCATCGCTGTCGATGGCGAATCGCTTGTAAATATGGAAAGAGACCAGCTTTCTTTATTTTTAAAAGGAAGCCCGAATAGTAAGTTTTCTATTGAAATTTTAAGACAAGGCACTCTTATTAAAAAAGAAATTTCAAGAGATAAGATCGTTATAAACCCTGTTCCTTTTGCTGAAATGATTGACACAGAAATAGGGTATATAATATTAACTGGTTTTAACAGTAAAGCTGCTTCAGAAGTTAAAAAAGCGTTTCAAAAATTAAAAAATGAAGGAATGCAACGATTGGTGTTTGACTTGCGATCTAACCCTGGAGGATCCTTACTAGAGGCCATTAATATTGCTAACTTTTTTTTACCAAAAGGAAAGGTAATTGTAAAAACAAAAGCAAAAGTTAAAAAATGGAGTACAACCTACAGAGCTTCAAATAATCCCTTAGATTTAGAAATACCAATTGTTGTTCTGGTAAATGGTCGTTCCGCATCTGCTTCAGAAATTGTAAGTGGTGCATTACAGGACTATGATAGAGCTGTAATTATGGGAGAACGGTCCTTTGGAAAAGGCTTGGTTCAAAGCTATAGAAAACTTCCCTATGGTACTCAATTAAAAGTAACAATTTCCAAATATTACACTCCAAGCGGGAGGTGTATTCAGGAATTGGATTATACCAATAGAGATATAACGGGAAAAGTTCCTAAATTTTCAGAGCAGGGAGTTAACGAGTTCAACACTTCAAATGGGAGAATCGTTTTTGATGGTGGTGGGATTTTACCTGATGTGAAAATTAAAACGTCTGAAAGTACCGAAGCCACTAAAACCTTATTAAAATCGAGAGCAATTTTTAATTTTTCCACAAATTATTATTATCAAAATTCACGAATAGCAGCAGTAACTAATTTTGACTTTAACGAGGGAGATTTTAAAAGATTTACGCAATATTTACAATCAGACACTACGTTTATAACAAAACAAGAATCCATGTTTTCGGCAGCTTATAATTCATTATCCACAAAGAATATTTCTACAGAATTTAAGGGTATTGAAGAAAAGTTATTGAACGCTAAGATTTCTGAAATCTCAAAAAATAAGGATATTTTAAAAAGACATCTTAAAGAAGAAATTTTAAAAAGATACTATTATCAAGAAGGTGTGTATCGTCATAACATAAAGAATGATACTGTTATCAAAGCGGCAATGATGTTATTGCAAAACCAAGGGACATATAAGCGGTTGTTATCTGTTAAATAATTTTATCTTTGACATTAGTTTATCATGGTAAAAACAAAAAAAATAGACAGAACAAGAGCTCAAGAATCTACGAATGCGATAGAAAAGTTATATATTTCCATGCGACATTTATTTAGTAGAGGATTTTATAAGCCAATGGGGGTTTCGGGAGAGACTTTACGAAAATCCTTGCTTTCTTTGAGGCCAGAGATTTACGGTTCTATCGCTGAAGATAGAGTAGAGCTAAATGGATTGGTCTATGTAATAGAAAGACTTCCACAAGGGATTGAGGAATGTCAGTTTATTAATTTAACTACAGACGAAGGGTATAGCGATTCTCATTTTGAAACAATAATTCCTCCAAAAAGAAGAAGAAATTGTTATCGAATTGACAAAAATCAAATGAATATCGAAATTACACGTGGGAGGTCTGAGATATATGACATCCTCACACATTTAACGTTTTTATTTATTGAATCTCATAAAATTCAGAAAAGAGTTACCTTAAATGGAGGGAAAGATTTTGTCCGAGAATGGAAACATCTAGAAGAAGTTGTTATTTTTAACAAGGGTCTTTCTGAAAAAGAAAGAGAGGTTTCCATGGTTCATTTAGGGAATATTTTAGGAAGAACTTTTGATGAAGTAATAGCAATTCACAATGTATTTCAAACAGCTGAAAATAAAGATCGGTTTTTTCATTTGATTTATTGGTTGGGGAAATTAGGGATTGACGAAGTGTTGGCAGAAAAGAAAAGAACAGTTACTTTTAGCTCTGTTTTAATTGAAGAAATTGGGCACCATATTTATGGAGAAATTTGGGCAAACAACATCAAATCTATTTTAAGAGAAAATCAACTTTTACAGAGGCCAATTCATATCATAAGTGCAAATATGCACAGTGTTTTAAATGCGATTTATGCATGGGGGGCTTTGCCAGAAGTGGCTCAAAAAAGCAAAGGCTTTGAATTGTATGAATTACTAAGTAATGCTGATAGTAAACCATTACAGAAAAAAGTGAAGGATTATGCTTCAAAAAATGGACTGATATATGTAAAAGATTCATCAGGGACCAATATCAATGTACAAATAATAGATACAGATAAAATAAACTTTGAGGTTTCTCCGTTTACAAAAGAGAATTCTCTAAAGGCACATCCTGTCATTATTGTAATGGACTATGCTTTTGGAGAACAAGCTTATGAAACGATGGACGAGTTGTTAAAACCTTACAAGATTGATAAAAAGAATAATTTTTTAGATGTACAATCTATTTCTATCATGGGTAAAGCCGGAGTATTAGAGGGTAGAAAAGGAGATATCATGATTCCGTCTGCTCATATTTTTGAGGGGACGGCAGACAATTATCCTTTTACAAATGAGTTATCTAAAGAAGATTTGAGAGGTTTTGGAGTGAATGTCTTTGATGGTTCTATGATTTCTGTTTTAGGAACCTCATTGCAAAATAAAGATTTACTCTCCTTTTTTCATGATTCTACTTGGAATGTTATAGGGTTAGAAATGGAAGGTGCACATTATCAAAAAGCCATACAGTCTGCCTCTAAAATTAGAGGAAATATCTCTGAGAAGGTTAAAGTGAGATATGCCTACTATGCCTCTGATAATCCTCTAGAAACAGGTGCAACGTTAGCTTCTGGAGGTTTAGGGATGACAGGGGTTATCCCAACATATGCAATTACTCAAAAAATAGTCGAACAAATATTATAATAAAACGAAAATAATGTCAACAAAACAAAATAACAACGAAGAAGAAGTGGATTTAGGATCTTTATTTCTAATTATTGGGAAAGGTTTTTCAAATTTTTTCAATTTCATTGGAAGAATTTTTCAAGGGATTTTCCATGTAGTAGTTAAGATACTTATATTCTTAAAACAGCATTATCGAAACATAGGAATAGCTACTTTTATAGGAGGGTTTTTAGGATTTATAATAGAATTTAATAAACCAGATCTGTTTGAAGCTGAATTATTACTTGAGCCAAATTTTAAAAGTACTAGACAGCTCTATAATAATGTCAATTATTATAATGATTTGGTAAAACAAGAAGACATTACTTCCCTTCAAAAAATATTTAATTTAGATGAAAACTTGGCAGAATCTTTGAAAAAGTTTGAAATAGCCCCCATAATGATAGATAGCGATATCATAAATTCCTACGATGACTTAATTTTATCTGTGGATACATTGACGATAAAAAGTTATGAATATGACGATTTTAAAGCGTCATTTACGAAATATGATTTTAGGATTCATAAAGTAATTGTTAGATCTGAAAAGAATGATGTTTTTGATAAATTAGATGATGTTATTATTTCTTCTGTAGTTGACAATAGTTATTTTAATAGAATAAAAAAAATAACGAATAAAAATCTAAATACAACCGATTCTTTGTACCGTCAAAACTTAATTCAAATAGACTCGTTAAGACAGGTGTATATGGAAGTGATGCTTGAAGAGGCAAAGAAACAAACCTCAGGAACAAGTATCGATTTAGGAGGGCAAAAAAGCAAGACACAAGAAATTGATTTGTTTGACATCAATAGAGAAATAAACGAAGATTTAGAAGAAATAGGAGAAAAAAAATCGACCAAGTATGAAGTGATTAATGTTCTTTCAAATTTCCAACCCATAGGAACCGAGGTAGAAGGTGTAACAACAAATTATGGTTTTTTATTAGCTGCTTTAGGAGGAGGATTAATGATTTCATTGTTGCTTTTAAGACAATTAAACACCTATTTAGAAAACTATAATAAGTAAATGCAAGTAGTTCTTATCACAGGAGGAGCGGGCTTTATAGGGGCTAATTTTATATCCTATTTTTTAAAAAAGAACGAAGCATATAAGGTGGTAAATTTAGATCTACTAACCTATGCTGGAGATCTTTCTAATCTGTCTGAAGTTCAAGAGAATTCAAGATATATTTTTATTCATGGAGATATTTGTGATAGAGAATTCGTTGAAGCTCTTTTTAATAAGTATCAATTTTCTGCTGTCATTCATTTTGCTGCAGAATCTCATGTAGACAACTCCATTAAAAATCCAGATGCATTCGTGAAAACAAATGTTTTAGGTACCTTTAATTTGTTAGATACTGCTAAAAATTATTGGATGAAATCTCCAAATGTGTATAAAAAAGGATTTGAGGATTCTAGATTTCACCATATTTCTACAGATGAAGTATATGGAACTCTGGGCGAAACAGGATTGTTTACAGAAGAGATACCCTATGCGCCAAACAGTCCTTACAGTGCATCAAAAGCTTCTTCAGATTTTATGGTACGGAGTTATTTTCATACCTATGGAATGAATGTTGTTACCACCAATTGTTCTAATAATTATGGGCCAAAACAACACGATGAAAAGTTGATTCCGACAATCATTAGAAAAGCAATTTCTGGCGAGAAGATTCCAATTTATGGAGATGGTAAAAATATAAGAGATTGGCTGTATGTTTTAGATCATTGTAAAGGAATTGAAATGGTTTTTACATCAGGGAAATTTGGAGAAACTTACAATATTGGCGGACAAAATGAGCGAGATAATTTATATATTGTCCATACTATTTGTGATATTTTAGATGAAATGATTCCGAAAACGACCTCTTACAAAGATCAAATTCACTTTGTAAAAGATAGGCCTGGGCATGATTACAGGTATGCAATAGACGCAACGAAGTTAGAGCGGAAATTAGGATGGAAAGCCGCTGAGAGCTTTGAATCAGGAATTCGAAAAACCATTCAATGGTATTTAAGTAAATATAAAGTATGAAAGGAATCGTTTTAGCAGGAGGTTCAGGGACAAGGTTACACCCACTAACATTAGTGGTTAGTAAACAATTGATGCCAGTATATGACAAACCCATGATTTATTACCCAATTTCAGTATTAATTTTAGCTGGAATAAGAGAAATATTAATTATTTCTACTCCCCAAGATTTGCCATTATTTCAAAGATTGTTGGGTGATGGGAAAAAATATGGTTGCGATTTTCAATATGCTGAGCAAGAACATCCCAATGGATTGGCAGAAGCATTTATTATTGGAGAAAACTTTATTGGAAAAGACAAGGTAGCTTTAATCTTGGGAGATAATATTTTTTATGGATCTGGATTGCTAAAATTATTAAAAGCAAATACAAATCCTACAGGAGGAATTGTATATGCCTATCATGTAAATGATCCAGAACGCTATGGTGTTGTTGAGTTTGATGATGATTATAATGTAATTTCTATTGAAGAAAAACCAACAAACCCAAAATCTAGTTATGCAGTTCCGGGAATTTATTTTTATGACAATAAGGTTGTTACCATTGCTAAAAATATCAAACCAAGTAAAAGAGGCGAGCTAGAAATTACAGAAATTAACAATGTATATTTAAAAAAGAACACATTGACGGTTAAAGTTTTAGACAGAGGCATCGCTTGGTTAGATACTGGAACGTTTGGTTCTTTAATGCAAGCAGGTCAGTTTGTTCAAGCCATTGAAGAACGGCAAGGATTAAAAATTGGAGCTATTGAAGAGGCGGCATATAGGTCTGGATTTATTAGTAAAGAACGGTTGCATGATTTAGCAAAACCATTAATGAAAAGTGGCTATGGAGAAAATTTAATGAAGTTATAATGGAGGTTACAGAAACATATTTAAAAGGGTGTTTTATTATAGAACCACAAGTTTTTGGTGATGAAAGAGGGTGTTTTTTTGAAAGTTTTAATAAAAATAAATTTAGAAAGTTAACAGGAATAGAAATCGAATTTGTTCAGGATAATGAGGCTTTTTCTAATAGAGGTGTTATCAGAGGGTTGCATTTTCAAAAAGGACAGTTTGCTCAAGCAAAATTGGTAAGAGTTGTAAAAGGAGTGGTTTTAGATGTTACGGTAGATTTAAGACCAGGTTCAAAAACATTTGGGAAACATTTTTCAATTATTTTATCTTCAGAAAATAAAAAACAGCTTTTTGTTCCAAGAGGTTTTGCACACGGATATGCTGTTTTAGAAGACCATACGGTGTTTTCTTACAAATGTGATAATTATTACAATAAAGAGTCGGAAAGTGGAGTTATTTATAATGATACAGATTTAGATATAGATTGGATGTTAGAAGAGAATGAAATACAACTTTCAAAAAAGGATGAAAATTTAAAATTATTTAGAAATTTTTCATAAACACTCATTTAAACAATGTTGTAAGTTTACGGTTTTTAAATATTTAGATAATTATACAACTCGATGTTTGAAGGATTTAAGAAATTAGAGAAGTTATAAGTCATGAAAAAAGTAGTAGCATTATTACCCATGAAAGGTATTTCTGAGAGGGTCCCTAATAAAAATTTAAAGAATTTTAACGGAAAACCATCATATCATATTGTAATGAACACTCTCTTAAAATCAAAATATATTGATTTAGTCATTGTAAATACCGATAGTGAGTTTTTAAAATCTGACATATTATTAAATTTCAAAGAGAGGGTGAAGGTTATTGATCGAAATAATGAAGTTTGTGGAAATTATATTTCTATGAATAAAGTTTTAGAACAAGATCTTTCGTTGATAAATTCGGAAATTTATATCCAAACACATAGCACAAACCCATTGCTAAAAGTAGCAACTATTGATATTGCCATAGAAAAAATGATTTCATTTTTAAATACCGAGGAAAATGACTCTATTTTTTCAGTCTCTAAGGTTCAGAAGAGATTTTATAATAAAGATTCTAAGCCTATGAATCACGATCCTAAAATGTTAGTAACTCAACATTTAGAGCCAATATTTGAAGAGAACTCATGTTTTTATGTTTTTACAAAGGAAAGTTTCCTTAATAATGAAAGTAGAATAGGGAAAAAGCCTTTTATGTATGAAATTGATAAGATTGAATCTACTGATATTGATGAGCCAGAAGATTTTATTATTGCAGAGGCACTTCATAAATTATTAAGATAATTACTAATAGTACAGTACATAAAGCAAAAAATAAATAACATATGAAACATTTTTCACACGTTACGAGTCTTTTAAAACAGAAACTACAAAATAAAGAGTTATCAATTGGTTCATGGTTAACAATTCCACATCAAGCGGTAATTGAAATTATGAGTACTGCCGGTTTTGATTGGTTAACAATTGACATGGAACATTCGCCAATTAGTATAGAAACTATCATGAATTTAATAGGGCATATTCAAGGTAATGGAATGCAAGCATTAGTTCGTGTAAGTAAAAATGAAGAAGTTGTAATAAAAAGAGTCTTGGATGCTGGAGCAGATGGTGTAGTTGTACCAATGATTCGAAATAAAGAAGAAGCTATACAAGCTGTTGACTTTGTTAAATATCCACCTTTAGGAAAACGAGGGGTCGGTTTAAATAGGGCTCAAAAATATGGAATAGCTTTTGATACATATCAAGACTGGGTTAAAAATAATGCGGTTGTAATTGCTCAAATAGAGCATATAGATGCTGTGAATAATCTCGAAGAGATATTTTCTGTTCCTGGAATAGATGGTATTATTGTTGGGCCTTATGACTTGTCTGCTTCAATGGGTTTCCCTGGTGAATATGAAAGAGAAGATGTTAAAAAGGCTCTTGATAGAATAGATGTTGTTGCTAAGAAGTTAAATAAACCTCTAGGGTTCCATATTGTAGCATCTGATCATTCAAAAGTTTTAGAAAAAATTAATAAAGGATATTCATTTTTAGCATTTAGTTTAGATTTTTTCTTTTTGGGGGATAAAGCAAGAAGTGAAATGGATTTGTTAAAGGAAAAATTATAGTATGAAAAGAATTTTGGTTTTTGGGGGTTTTGGTTTTTTAGGGTATTACCTTTTAAAAGAGCTTTTATTTAGAGACTATAAAGTGGTAGTTGCTGATATTAAAGATAATAATGAGTTTAAAGATGTAGTTGATTATATCAAATGTGATATTTCTGATCAAAAACAAGTAGAAGCTGTCTTTAAAAATCAAGATTATGATGTTGTTTATAATTTAGCGGGTTTTGCTAATTTAGATTTTGCTATTAAATCTCCTTTAAAAACAATGCAACTAAATGTTATTGGTAATATGTACATTTTAAATGCATGTGCAACATATAAAGTAAAAAAATTTATTTATGCCAGCAGTGCATACGCTATGAGTAATAAAGGTTCTTTTTACGGAATAAGTAAATTAGCATCAGAAAAAATCATAGAAGAATATCATGATAAATATGATTTAGACTTTACAATCTTAAGGTATGGTTCTGTATATTCAGAGAAAGACTATGATAATAATTACATATATAACCTTATTAAAAAAGCCGTCTTAGAGGGTGTAATTGATCATAAGGGAGATGGTGATGATATTAGAGAATATATTCATGGGGGAGATGCGGCTAAATTATCTGTTGATGTAATTGAGTCGGATAAATTTAATAATCTTCATGTAATATTAACTGGAACTGAGAGAATGAAACGTTCTGAATTATTTAACATGATCAACGAAATTTTAAATAATAAAGTTAAAATAAATTATAACTTTAATCAACAAAATAACCATTATAAATTTACACCATATTCTTTTGAACCTTCTATAAGCAGAAAACTAACTGCTAACCCACACATTGATATGGGGCAGGGCTTGTTAGAGTGTATAAGATCTGTTTATAAAAATGGAAGGAATATTTAATTTTAAAACATTTAATTCTGCTGATTTTGTTGATAAATCAGCATTAGAATTAAAAAATATTATACAAGAATTACTTCAAGATTCGGATACGATAACGATAGCTGTTTCTGGTGGGAGTTCACCTTTACCAGTATATAAAAAGTTAAGCGACTATAAAATTGAATGGAATAGGATAATTTTTTTTTTAGTAGATGAAAGATGTGTTTCAATTTTAGACCCTGAGAGTAATTATAGAAATATAAATAACATATTTTTTAAAAAAATAAATGCAGTTAGTTTTTCAATGATAGAAGAT
>MDTG01180621.1_pt1 | contig 11030 bp, 16 predicted proteins | sample 811421 | NCBI WGS metagenome assembly MDTG01 (sample SAMN05326645, study PRJNA326480) | marine metagenome | isolation source: seawater | place: Pacific Ocean: South East | collected 2011 | reverse complement strand
ATGGGCAGATGAGGAATGTCATCTGAGGAGTGAACCTCAACGGGATTGCAATTTATGAGATCGCAAAAAGAGCGATAAACAGTGTTGTTATGGTACTGAAATTTAAAAGTCTTCAGGGCCAAAGCCTCAAATTCAGTGCGGGTTTCCACCTCCCAAAAGTCAATTATATCCTTCTCTTTCATACTACAATACCCCTATTTTTTAGCCTCAGGGAACGACTAAGCGACCTAAGCCTTGGCGCCCTCCCCGCATTATTTTTACTATGTAGATGCCTGCTTTTAAATTGTTGGGGGTAATAAAATGCTCATACGTAGTGGTTTCATAAACAACTTCACCCAATATGTTGACAACCAATACCGACAATAATCCTGTATGGTCAGAGACAATATTTAGCGTATTTCCGGTCATGGGATTGGGGTATAGCTGGAACGCTAATTTTTCCTCAGAATTTTTATTAAAAGATTCCACAGCTTCCTGTTGCGCAGCGAGGCCCAAACAAGACATAAACAAAAAAAGGAAAACTGTAAATCTCAAACTCTAAAAGCTTATACACTTCAAATTTATAAAATTATATGGCGCTGCAGACCAAACTATTAATTTCATAATTTATTAACATACACGGTTATAGATTTTTATATATTTATAAATATTACGTCATGAAAAAAAAAGACATAAAAATACTTTTGGTAGACGATGAACCCGATGTCATCGAGATTATAAAGTTCAACCTAGACCAAGAGGGTTACCAGACAAAAACAGCCACCAACGGAAGTGAAGCAGTAAAAAAAGCGCAGAAAATATTTCCCCATCTAATAATCATGGATGTTATGATGCCAGAGATGGATGGAATTGAGGCCTGCGAAATGCTTCGAAAGGACCCAAAATTTAACAATACCATCATCATGTTTCTCACAGCAAGAGGAGAAGATTATTCCTACGTAGCCGCTTTTGATGCAGGCGCAGACGATTATGTCACCAAGCCCATTAAGCCTAAAATCTTGATTTCTAAAATCAAAGCATTGCTTCGAAGGTTGAAAAAAGAAGAGCAGACCGAAAAATTAGGATTCGGTAAATTGATTATTGACAAAGATCAATATGAAGTCACCCAAAATGGCAATACGCTAACTTTGCCCAGAAAAGAGTTTGAATTATTATTTCTTTTGGCTTCAAAACCCGATAAGGTGTTTAAAAGAGAAAAAATAATGGAAATTGTATGGGGTAGTGGAGTGGTAGTTGGAGACAGAACCATAGATGTACACATCAGAAAGCTCAGAGAAAAAATTGGAGATAAGTACTTCAAAACCGTAAAGGGAGTCGGATATAAATTCAGAAACCCCAAATAATCTAAGTGTCAAAATTTAAGAATTATCGAGTAGCAATAAGGCTTTCAGCCCTGTTGGTTTTGTTGCTCATGGTATTAATTGCAGTCCTCTTCCTAATTTTCAAATTCGAGATTAATAAAATCACCGTGTTCGTCATGGCAGGACTAATTGTTGTCTTTTTCTTGTTTTCAGTATTTTTGATATACTACAGAATAGAGCGTTTTATTCTAAAAAAAATTAAAACCATCTACAACGACCTAGCTCCAGCAGGTGTTTCTATGAGTCAGCAAACCATTCAGTCAGACATGGAAGCACTTCGCTTCAGCATGCAGAAGTTTGCTGATGACAAAAAATTAGAAATTGAATTGCTAAAAGACAAGGAAAATTATCGAAAAGAATTTTTTGGTAATATTTCGCACGAACTTAAAACTCCACTTTTTACAATTCAAGGCTATGTTGACACCCTTTTAGATGGAGCAATTGACGACAAAAACTTAAGAAATAAATACCTAAAAAGAACATCAAAGGGTGTTGATCGACTGATTTATATTGTTAAGGATCTTGATCTGATTACCCAATTTGAGTCGGGAATTCAGACCCTTGACCGCAGCTATTTTGATGTGATTCAACTTATAGAAAACGTATTTGATCTGCTGGAAATGCAAACCGCAAAGAATAATATTAGCCTGTCCTTTGACCGAGAATACCCCGACCCGATTATGGTTTTTGGCGATATGGAACGTATCCTGCAGGTGCTGACCAACCTCATCATCAACTCGATCAAATACGGATTAGATAAAGGAAAAACAGAAGTGGCTGTTGAAAGATTGAGCCCTGAAAAAATAATTGTCAGAATTACTGATAACGGCGAAGGCATAGAGGAGGAAAACATACCGAGACTTTTTGAACGGTTCTATCGTGTGGACAAATCTGGAAACCGTAAAGGTGGGGGGTCTGGTTTGGGGCTGGCCATCGTAAAACACATCATTGAGGCACACCAAGAAAAACTTCTGGTAGAGAGTAAAATAGGGGTAGGGTCGGAATTTTCTTTTACCCTTGAATCACATCAGAAAGAAAGCGCTAAGCCTCCCAGTTAATTTCCCTTTGGTTAAATTTACCCATCAATTGGCTCTTTTACTCATATATGGGAAGCAAAAATAAACTCAAACGTTTTGAGGAGAACGAAACCTTTAAAAACGTCATCCAACCCGAAAGGGCCATTTTGGAGAAAGATGCCTTCACTCTCAAAGGACAATGGAGCAAAAGTTTTTTTAAAAATGACCACCCCATTGTCTTAGAATTGGGCTGTGGAAAAGGAGAGTACACCTTATATCTTGCCGCTCAAAATCCCGAAAGGAATTACATTGGTATCGATATCAAAGGGGCCAGATTTTGGCGGGGTGCAAAAACAGCCATCCAGGAAAATCGCGACCAAGTGGCATTTATCAGAGCACAAATAGAGTTGATCGATACCTTGTTTGCTGACGGTGAGGTAGCAGAAATTTGGATCATATTTCCCGATCCACAAATCAAATTTAAAAGGGCAAAACACCGCCTCACCCATCCCGATTTTTTAAAACGATACCAGAAGGTTTTACACCCCAAGGGGAGTATTCACCTCAAAACAGACAGTGCTTTTCTTTTCGGATACACCCTGGGGATCATAGACGACCCTACTTTTGAATTGATTTCCGCCCACCACGACATTTATAAAAACCCCCATGCCCCAAAAACTGCGGTGGCAGTCCAAACCTTTTACGAAAAAATGTTTTTAGAGCAAAATAATCCCATTAACTACCTCCAATTTAAATTCGCCTGATGTCTCATTTTTATCATCAAGTCTACCAAGTGGTCCAACAGATTCCCCCAGGAAGAGTCACCTCTTATGGCGCCATTGCAAAATATTTGGGTCACCCACAAAGCGCAAGAATGGTGGGCTATGCCATGAACGCCGCCCACAGTCACCCCGAAGTACCCGCCCACAGGGTAGTTAACAGAAATGGATTATTGACTGGAAAGCACCATTTCTCAGGTTCCATATTAATGCAGCAATTACTCGAAAATGAGGGGATTTCGGTCAAACAAGATCAAGTGGTCGATTTCAATACCGTTTTTTGGGATCCAAATACAGGGCTTCTTCCCTTTGAAATTGAAGTCTAAACTTTTGTTTCCAAACAGATTAAAGTATATTTGTAGTAAATAAAAAAAGCTCGCTGAAGATGAAATTCAATAAGCAAGATGTGGAAGAGGCAATTAAAACAATCACGGCCCCTGGCGGAGATGAAAATTTGATTGACAGTGAGGCAGTGACCAATATCATGGTGTTTGGAGATGAAATCGATATTGATGTTCGCCTGACCAACCCCAGCCTGCAAGCGAGAAAAAAATTAGAGGTAACGCTACTCGAGGTCATTCACAAAAAGGTCCACCCCAAGGCCAAGATCAAGATCAATACTAAAGTAGACAAGCCCAAACAGCCTGCCCCCATCAAAGGAAAAGCAATCCCTGGAGTTGATTCCATTATTGCCATTTCTTCTGGAAAGGGTGGGGTTGGAAAATCTACGGTTACTGCCAACCTGGCCGTCACACTAGCCCAAATGGGGTGTAAAGTAGGTGTTTTGGATGCCGATATCTATGGCCCTTCCATACCTACCATGTTTGACATAGAAGGTCAGCGACCCCTTTCCGTCAATGTAGACGGTAAATCTAAAATGGCCCCTATCGAAAATTATGGGGTAAAAATATTGTCCATTGGATTTTTCACTCAACCCGATCAGGCCGTTATATGGCGGGGGCCCATGGCTGCAAAAGCGCTGAATCAAATGATCTTTGACGCAGATTGGGGCACGCTAGACTTTCTTCTCATTGATCTTCCTCCAGGAACTGGAGACATCCACCTGAGCATCGTACAGTCTCTCCCCCTCAATGGTGCCGTGGTTGTAAGCACTCCGCAAAATGTAGCCTTGGCAGATGCCAAAAAAGGGATTGCCATGTTCCAACAAGATAACATACAAGTACCCGTTTTGGGCATTGTCGAAAACATGGCCTATTTCACCCCCGAAGAGCTCCCCGACAACAAGTATTATATTTTTGGGAAGCAAGGAGCAGAACACTTGGCACTAGACAAAAATGTTCCTTTCCTGGGCGCACTCCCTATTGTACAAAGTGTGAGAGAAGCTGCCGACATGGGAAGACCAGCTGCCCTGCAGCATGGGACCCCCGTACAACAATCCATAGTAGAGCTGACCCAGAATTTGGTCACCCAACTGCTTAAAAGAAATACCAATTTACCTCCAACCAAGGCCGTGGCCATCACTAATATGGTGGGGTGTGCTGCCGTAAAATAAATAATATGGATTCACAAGAGATCAAAGAAAAAATAATGGTAGCATTGGACGAGATCCGACCTTTTTTAGCCTCTGATGGTGGTGACATTTCATTGGTGGCTATAGAAAATGACAAAAAAGTAAAAGTGCAACTCCACGGCGCTTGTGTGTCCTGCACCGTCAATCAGATGACATTAAAATCTGGAGTGGAAATGACCATAAAAAAGTACGTCCCTCAGATCGAGGAAGTTGTGAGCGTAGAGGCCGAGTAAAAATGATCAAAACCGATATCATCATTATAGGCGCAGGTCCCACGGGACTGTTTGCCGTATTCCAAGCGGGACTAATAAAGTTAAAATGCCACCTTATCGATTCTTTGGCCCAACCCGGTGGGCAGTGTGCCGAGATCTACCCCAAGAAACCCATCTATGATATCCCCTCACGACCCGAAATAATGGCTGGGGATTTGGTCGGTCAGTTGATGGAACAGATCCAACCTTTTCAGCCGGGTTTTACTTTGGGCGAAACCGCGCAAGACATCGAAAAACAAGCCGACGGCGGCTTTGTGGTCACCACGGATAAGGGTACCCAGCACCAAGCCCCAGTCATTGCCATTGCTGGAGGCCTGGGGACCTTTGAGCCCCGTAAACCTGATTTGCCCAATCTGCTGCATTGGGAAGACAAGGGGGTGGACTACATAATTAAAGATCCTGAGAAATACCGCGATAAAAAAGTACTTATTGCGGGAGGAGGAGATTCCGCATTAGACTGGACCATTGTTCTGGCATCGTTGGCGGAGCATGTCACTCTAATCCACCGGCGCAATGAATTTAGAGGAGCATTGGACTCCGTTGAAAAAGTGCAGGCCCTTAAAAATAAAAATAAAATACAGCTGATTACACCAGCAGAGGTAACCGCCCTAAAGGGCAACAACCATTTGTCCTCACTTACCATAAATCACGGAGAAACCACAGCAGAACAGCCCGTGGATTATTTTATCCCACTTTTTGGCCTTACACCCAAATTGGGATCCATGGCCCACTGGGGACTCGAAATTGAAAAAAACGCCATTATAGTAAACAACAGTTTGGACTACCAAACCAATATTCCTGGTATCTATGCCATTGGAGACATCAACACCTATCCAGGAAAACTAAAACTCATTCTCTGTGGCTTTCACGAGGCGACTTTAATGTGCCAAAGTGCGTTTCAACGCATCCACCCGGACAAAAGAAATGTTTTAAAATACACCACAGTAAGCGGTATTTCAGGTTTCGACGGAAGCCGAAAAGAAGCCCAAAAATCTACCATAAAAACCATCGACTAAATGGAGATTAACATCACAGTGATTGATCGTGACGGTCAAGCCCACCCTTTGCAGGCCCCCACCGATATGGTAATGAACCTTATGGAAGTATGTAAAGTTTATGAACTACCCGTCGAGGGTACTTGTGGAGGGATGGCCATGTGTGCTTCTTGCCAGTGCTATGTGCTAAGCCAACACCCACTAAAGGAAAAATCTCCCGACGAAGAAGCCATGCTCTCGGAAGCTTTCAACGTTAAAGAAAACAGCAGGTTGGGTTGCCAGATACAAATGGATGAAAAATTAGAAGGGCTAAAAGTAGAATTAGCACCCGAATAATTGGTTACCGTATCTATTTAATCCTTCTTTGAGTGTAGGAAAATTCTTCTTTTTTAAAGTTGCTTTTAAAAAAATAATTCCTATATAATGAATACCGCCTTTAGATAGATATTTCATTTTATTTTTAAAGTGGATTCCACATACATTTAAATTCAATTAAACCCTTTGAAAATCAAACCGTTCAAAGCACTTGCGATTCCAAAGTATACCATACTCTAAACTCCGTCCACCACAGTCGCCTCAAAATCAATCAATGCTAAAGTTCCCAAGCTGATCATGTTCATACCCAATCCAACAAAAACACCGTTCAAAGCGCCCACCCTAAAACCACCAATAGCGAGATAATCTCCCCACCCCCAGCGACTGTAAATCAGAGAAATGACATAGGCTTGAATCAATACACCAAAGGTGATATAGTGCATATCAGGCGCAATGTCAACAGTTAAATTTAGCTGGTGTTGTGAAAAAAAATCTGCAACGATATAGTCTTAAAAAAACCATCCACTAAAAAACAGATAGACAAAGCCGAGTAAGGTGCCCATTAGGGGAAATTTTAAGAACATGGAAGTAGGTTTGGCTCTAACCTAAAGTTACGCAAAATTAAGCACAACAATCCCGCCATTGAGCAGACTTGCATAACCAACCCAGAGCAGATAGGGATAAAGTAATAGTGCCGCCAACCGATCAACCCTATTAAAATTTCGGACCGTCTTTAAGATCAAAAAAAACAGTATCACTATTACAAGCATACCCCCTTTAGGATTTCTCAAACCAAAAAACACTAATGACCAAAGTCCATTGAACAAGATTTGAAGTCCAAAAAAATACAATGCGGTTTTTACTTTTTTGTTTTGTAAACCGCGGTACCAAATCCTACCCGTAGCCACCCCCATCATCAAGTAAAGTAGGGTCCAAACAGGAGCAAAAAGCCAGTTGGGGGGGGTAAAGAAAGGCTTTTCTAAGGTCGTGTACCATGTTTTAACCGACATCTGAGTAACCTGACCTGTTAAAAAACCAATCCCCAAGCACAGCAACACCGCTGCGGCAATGGTGAAATACATATTCTTCTTCATACACAAAACTACACAATTTCGACCACCAATATTTTTTTCCACCCAAAGCATCAAGTATCTTTGTTTTAATGATTGAGGATTCTTTTGTTTTTTCAAAAAATTTCGAGGGCGAATTTCGCACTGCTTGGCAGTCCCCTAGTAACATTGCATTGGTAAAGTACTGGGGGAAATACGGCCAACAGCTGCCCAAAAACCCTTCCATTAGTTTTACCCTCTCCCAATGTGTGACCAAAACCGAAGTGCGTTTCAGGCCCCGAAAAGCCAATGATACCGCTTTCGATTTTTTATTCGATCAGCAGGAAAAAGCTGACTTCCATCCTAAAATAAAGCAGTTTTTAGATCGTGTTTATCCCTATTTGCCTTCCTTGGAAAACCACCATTTGTTCATCGCTACCGAGAACTCTTTTCCCCACAGCAGCGGTATTGCCTCCTCAGCATCCGCCATGGCGGCTTTGGCATTGTGTGTGGTGGCTTTTGAAAAAATGCACCACCCTCAGTGGAGTACAGCCGATTCTCTAAAAAAGGCTTCTTTTTTAGCGCGATTGGGATCGGGAAGTGCGGCGAGAAGTATCGCTGGACCCCTAATGGTATGGGGCGAAAGCACCGCCTACTCCAAAAGCAGTGACCACTATGCGATTGCCCCCCTGACCGTTCTCCACAGCGTTTTTGACGATTATCAAGACAGCATTTTGATTGTGGACAAAGGACAGAAAAAAGTGAGTAGCACCCTGGGCCATGGACTTATGGAGGGACACCCCTTTGCCCCCCAGCGATTTGAACAGGCCAATCAAAATCTAAACCATATAAAGACGGCACTCGCCACGGGCGACTTGGATTTATTCATCGATACCACAGAGGCAGAAGCCCTTTCCCTCCACGCGATGATGATGACCTCCAACCCTCGTTTTGTGTTGATGCAACCGCAAACCCTAGCCATAATTCACAAAACAGTGGCTTTTAGAAATGAAACCCACTTGCCCCTTTGTTTTACTCTCGATGCTGGCGCCAATGTCCATTTGCTCTATCCAAAAGCACAGCAGCAACCCATCACAGATTTTATCCAATCTGATTTGGTAGCTCATTGTCAGGAAGGGCAATACATTTCAGATCAGTTGGGGATGGGGGCACAAAAATTATAGTACATGAGCATGAAAGCGCGAATATTTTTTGCAAAAATTTTACTTTTTGGAGAGTATGGAATTATCGAAGGGGCCAAAGGACTTTCCATTCCCTATCCTGAATACTCTGGCCAGCTCCAAGTCGGAGGGCTTTCTAACCCTCTCCGCAGGGCCTCCAACCAAAACATCCGTAAATTTCAGCAATACTTACAAAAAACTGCGCTTAGCCTGGATTGGAAAACCCTTAAAACGGACTTGGATCAAGGCCTGGCGTTCATTAGTAGCATTCCCCAAGGCTATGGCCTCGGCAGCAGTGGAGCACTGGTAGCAGCACTTTACCATCAGTATGCCCTCGATAAAATACCCGCAAAGCCCACCCCAAATCCCAAAGAAATGATCGCTTTAAAAAAAGCTTTTGCGTCCATGGAATCCTTTTTCCATGGACAATCTTCGGGACTGGACCCACTCAACAGTTATCTGCAAAGCCCTTTGCTCATCCAAGGCAAGGACCGCATTGAAACCACTGAAATTCCTACCGCGCAGCCTTGGGGTAAAGGCGCCATTTTTATTCTGGACACGACCACCAAAAGGGAAACAGCACCATTGGTGCGATTTTTTTTGGAAAAAATGAATGATCAGAAATTCCGAAATAACAGTTTTCATGAATTTACAGCACAGACCGATCACAGTATCTTACGCTTACACGGGGGACAATGGGGCGCCTTGATGCAGAGTGTAAAACGACTGTCGGAGCTAAGCTTACAGCATTTTAAACCCATGATCCCAAAAGCCTTTCACCAGTTCTGGAAATCAGGTTTGGCAAACGATGAATATTATCTCAAACTCTGTGGATCGGGTGGGGGAGGCTTCCTTTTGGGATTTACTGCAGACTGGGAGGCCATGCAAAAAAACAACGCGAATTATTCCATCCAAGCGATCCATACTTTTAATTGCGATTAAAGCGATGGAGGTGGAGCTCCACTGCAAAAAAACGTACCTTTGAATTCCATTGAGGTGCATAGCGTGCTGCGGTTTAACAAGAGAAAAACCCATATTCATGGGGAGTAATATGCCAGCAAAAGAAAATCAAAACAACCCCAAAAGGGAAGGCGGAACCCGTTTAAACAAATTTTTGTCTAATGCTGGGATTTGCTCCCGTCGGGAAGCAGACCAGCTCATCGCCATGGGATTGGTAAGGGTCAACGGCAAAGTGGTAACCGCCATGGGCTTTCAGGTTCAGCGGGGCGATGACGTCCGGTACGACAACCAGCCGGTACAGTCCAGCCCTCCCATTTATTTATTGTTAAACAAACCCAAAGGCTTTGTCGCGACCCAGCAAGGAGGTAATATCAAAAAATCTATACAAGAACTCGTTCGCACTGACAAATACCAAAAGCTCCCTCCGGTGGGAGATATGGGAAGAACCGTAACCGGATTGTTGTTGATGACCAACGATGAAAAGCTACACCGAAAGCTGGCAAATCCCAAGTCGCGCTACAATACCCTATATCAAGTTACATTAGAGGATAACGCTGATGCAGCTGACTTGGAGGCCCTTACCAATGGGGTTAGGATTGAGGGACAGCTGCACAAGGTAAAATCCGCTGCATATATCCTTGGTGGAACCAAAAAGGAGATCGGAATCGATACCGTAAATATCGGTCCAGGCTTACTGAAAAAAATGATTCGAAAAAGAGACCTCAAAGTGTCCGCCATGGATCGGGTGTTACTTGCGGGACTCACCAAAAAAGACCTTCCCAGAGGCCGGTGGAGAATGCTCACCCCAAAAGAAGTGCAATTTCTCAATATGATCTCTTAGTAGACTATTCTGTTTTTTTTGTATGTTGATTGGACCTCAAATACTGATAGTTAATGGTAGGTATAAAAACGCCTATACATTAAAAAAACTTACTTATGATTATTTTTCTATGCATTCTCTTTGCATTTTGCTGCTATCTGGTAGCCATTACTGCTATGGTTCCCGCAAATCGAATTTTACTATTTAATTTCGGGTTTGTGGGCCACTTACTTATTTTTTAATTTTTCATAAATATAGTAAGTAGGAAAATTTGTTTCCAAAACTCCATTTTGATCCCCACACTTCAGATCAAATTGGGGAAACACTACAACGTATTTTTTACGCCTCAATTACTTTTTGTTGTTGTGCTAACTTTAAGTCAAAAGCTGCCTGTTGCTCTCTTTGTATTTGCTGAGATTCTTTAAGCGCGGCATCCAATTCCTTTACCGCTTGAGTAAGAAGGGGAATAGAGCCGGTGTATTTTAGCCCTAAGGTCCCCGCTTCTTCATCAAAAACTGAACGACATCCGAATGGGCATAACCTTCCTATTCCATTACGTGGGCAACACCTTGGGCGAGAAAACCGACGTTTTTTTTCCATTGGTGGCATTCAAATAAATGAAATCCGCGGGTTTTAGTTTATAGATTAGGCGCAATCCAGTACGGAATAGTTGATATTTTTTAAGCCTTCTGTAGGAAATATTATTCCACCCCCGATACGCACGATAGTAATTATACGATCTGTTTCCTAT
>MDTG01168299.1_pt1 | contig 11030 bp, 10 predicted proteins | sample 811421 | NCBI WGS metagenome assembly MDTG01 (sample SAMN05326645, study PRJNA326480) | marine metagenome | isolation source: seawater | place: Pacific Ocean: South East | collected 2011 | reverse complement strand
GACATCAAGCTCGTCGACGACAAGGGCATCCAGCGGATGCTCAAGGAGATCGAGAACGACGAACTCTGCCTCGCGTTGAAGATGGCGTCGCCGGAGCTCTCGGAGAAGATCCTCGGCAACATGTCCAGTCGGGCGTCCGAGATGATCAAGGACGACATGGAATTCATGGGGCCGGTCCGGGTGAGCGACGTCGAGACCGCGCAGCAGCGGATCGTGGACGTCGTCCGGCGCCTCGAGGACGCCGGCGAGATCGTGATCGCGGGCCGAGGTGGTGGCGGCGACGTGGTCGTCTGATCCTGGAGATTTCCGTTGCCGATCGTCAAGAACGCACAAGCTCGCGAACTGCTGGGGTCGGCGGTCGTCCTCGATCTCGCCGACGTGCGCCGGGAGGCCGTGGACATCGTCGCGTCGGCCCGGCTCGAAGCGGATGCGATCATCGACGCGGCCCGCGAGGAGGCGGCCCGTCTCACCGCCGACGCGGCCGAGTCCGGACGCACCGAGGGGCTCGAGGCGGGGCTGGCGGAAGGCCGGGAGACCGGACTGGAGGCGGGCCTCGCACAGGGGCGTGCGGAGGCCATGGCCTCGATGGAGGGGCAGTTGGAGGCGATCGCGAGTGGATGGAGCGACGCCCTCGAGGGATTCACGGCGGGCCGGGAGGCGGTTCGGGAGGAGGCCCGACGGGATCTGCTCCGGCTCGCGATCGCGATCGCGGAACGCGTGCTCGGCCGCCTGCCGGCGCACGACCCGTCGCGGGTCGTCGAACAGGCGACGACGGCCATCGACATGCTCGCCTCCGCCACCGCGGTCCGTCTTCGCGTGCACCCCGAAGATCTCGCGATCGTGCAGTCGCACTTCGACGCGGTGGTCGGGATCGCCGGTGCGAGTCCCGCCCACGACCTCGTCTTCGAGACCGACGACACGATCGTCCGAGGGGGTTGCGTCGCGGCGGCCGGCGACGGTGAGGTCGACGCACGGCTCGACGTGCAGATGTCGCGGATCGTGAAGGGGCTCTTCCCGGAGCTCCTGGACGCACCGCCCGCGTCGGGGGCCGATCCGGACGAGGAAGCGGCGGGGACGATCGGCGGAGACGGCGAATGACGTTGCTCGATGCTGCGGTCGACACCGTCCGGGGTTTCGAGTCCCGGGCCATCACGGGAACCGTCGATGCGGTGCGAGGGCTCACGGTGCTCGTCCGTCGTTTTCGCGTCCCGATCGGTTCGGTGGTCCGGATCGGCGGCGACGACCCTCGATGCGAGGGCGTGCTCGGCGAGGTGGTCGGTTTCGACGAGACCCGTGCGATCGTGATGCTGCTCGGAGGCGCGACCGGCACCTCCCCGGGCGACCGGGTGCATCTCGAGCGGGTGAGCGATTCGATGATGGTGGGGGATGCGCTCCTCGGCCGGGTGGTCGATGGACTCGGCCGCCCGATCGACGGCGGGCCGCCGCCGTCGGGACTGGCGCCGAGACCGCTCTTTCCACCGATTCTCAATCCGATGGCCAGGGGCATGATCTCGGAGCCCCTCGGGACCGGGTTGCGGGTGCTCGACGGACTGCTGACCATCGGCAAGGGGCAGCGGATCGGGATCTTCTCCGGCGCCGGCGTCGGCAAGAGCACGCTGCTTTCGGGGATCGCCCGCGGCACCAGCGCGGACGTGAACGTCATCGCCCTCGTCGGTGAACGAGGCCGCGAGGTGAAGGAATTCATCGTCGACGCGCTGGGGCCCGAGGGACTGGCCCGATCGGTGGTGGTCGTCGCCACCGGCGACGAGAGCCCGCTGCTGCGAGTCCGGGCGATGGCGGCCGCGATCACCGCCGCGGAGCATTTCCGGGATCGGGGGCTGGACGTGATGCTGATGGTGGACTCGGTGACCCGCTTCGCCCAGGCCCAGCGTCAGATCGGACTGGCCGCGGGGGAGCAGCCGGCCACGAAGGGGTACACCCCGTCGGTGTTCTCGCTCCTCCCGCAGCTGCTCGAACGGGCCGGTGGGATCGAAGGGGCTGGATCCATCACCGGGATCTACACGGTGCTGGTGGAAGGCGACGACCTCAACGAACCGGTCGCGGATGCGGCCCGCGGAATCCTCGACGGCCACGTGGTGCTCAGTCGTCGACTCGCGGCCCGCGGGCACTTTCCCGCCATCGAGCCGCTCGATTCGATCTCCCGGGTCGCCGACCAGGTCAGCGAGCCGAATCACGAGGTGGCGAGGCGACGGGTGATCGAACTGCTCGCGGCGTATCGCGAGAGCGAGGAACTGATCAACATCGGCGCGTACGCCGCCGGATCGAGCCCGATGACCGACGTGGCGATCGCGCTGCGGCCTCGACTCGAGGCGTTCCTCCGGCAGGGACGCGACGAACGATCCTCGTTCCCCGAGACCTGCCGTTCCCTGTACGAAATCGCCGCCGAGAGCGAGCGGCTCCGACAAGCGGCGACCGGCGCCGGTGCATCCTGATCCGAGGCGACTTGATCCATGCCGAGATTTCGATTCCAACTCCAGGCGGTCCTCGACGTCCGGCTTCGCGCCGAACGGGAGGAACGCCGCCGCGTGGGGGAACTCGAGACCGCTCGTCGCCGACTGGAGGACGGACTCCGCCGTCGGCAGGCCCAGATCGGCGAGGCCAGGAACCAGCTCCGGGACCGGCTCGCGGGGCCGATCGATGCGTCGAGTCTTCGCGGGCAGGCCAATGCGTCGCTGGCCGAGATGCGGGACGCCCAGCGCGTGGTGCTCGAACTGGCGGGGATCCATCGACGACTCGAAGCGGTGCGGGAGGATCTCCGGGCGGCCTCCCGGGCGCGACGGGCGGTGGAGCTTCTCAAGGAGCGACGCTTCGAGACGTGGCGCCTGGAGCAGGACCGGCTCGAACAGGCCGAGCTCGATGAAATGGCCGTGATCCGCGGGTCGCGACGAACAGTGGAGTCCCTCTGATGCGAACGATCTGGAACATGGTCGCCTTCCTCGCCGTCGTGAACCTGCTGGCGATCGGTCTCGCGGTCGGTTGGCTCGGCTGGACGGAACGGCTCGACCGATCCCGGCTCGACGAGGTGCGAGACCTCTTCCGGATTCCGACCTCGGAGGCGGCCCGCCTCGTGAGCGAGCGGGCCGCGATCGAGGAGGCGGCTTCGCAGGAGGCGCTCGAGCTCGACCGATGGGGGCAGATGCCGTTCTCGACCGAGGGCGCGATCGACGCCCAGGAGCAGTACCGCGAACTGGAGCGACTCGGCCAGGCGCGTCTCCAGCGGCAGGCGGAGACGCTGAAGCGGGAGATCGACGAGCAGGCCTCCCGCTACGACCGCATGCTCGTCGCCCGTTCCGCGGCCCTCGACGCGCGAGAGGCCCGCATCGCCACGATGGAAGCACGGTCCCGGGACGCCGAATTCACTCGATTGGTGGGGGACGTCGCGGCGCTCGAACTCGATGCGGCGATCGCGATCGTCGTTGATTTCATCGCGCGAGCGGAGGAGGCCCTCGTCGTCGATCTCCTCGCCGCGGTCGACGAGGAGCGGCGCCAGGAGATCCTCGAGGGATTCATCGAGCGGGGCAAGACCGAGATGGCAGGCGACTTGCTCCTGAAGCTTCGAGATCGAACCGCGGTCGATGCGGTGGATCCGGAGCGCTCCGATGCAGTCGATGACGATTCAACCAGCGATTCAGCCCCAGACGCCCCGAGAAGGGGATTCGAGGCCTGATCAACCGCCCTTCGCGGGCGAGCTCGAGGATGCGTCTCGCGCCCTCGCCCCGGTCGGTCGAGCGACCACGCAGCGCGAAAGCGGCGCGGGTGAACCGGCGGATCCTGCGCCTACGGGCATCGATGAGGCGGCCGGCGGACCGGCGGGGACCGAGCCCACGCGTCGTTCGACGGATGATGCGCCGGCCCCGGAGGGCCAGGGATCGTCCGAAGCGACCGATGCCGGACCGGCACCGGACGCCACGTCGGGGGATCGAACGGACGATGCGAACCCCGGCACGCCCGAGCCACGTGCACGGGGGTCCGTCGTCGACCCCGCCTCGACGCCGAGATCCGAACAAGCGACCGGTCTCGACGCGATCGTCGAAGTCGATGCGGAACGCATCGAGGAACGGCGACCGGTCGAGGGCCGGACGGCGACGTCGGGGCGAGGGGTCGAGGCGGTTTCCGCGACGGCGGTGCCGGCCGATGCGACGACCCGCGTCGAGGCGTCCCCGCACGCCGGTCCCGGGACCGCGACCGCCGCGTCGGCGGCCGGCGCACTTCGATCGTCCGCCGATCAGCGTTCACCGGCACGAGTCGAGGCGGCCGGAACGAATCCATCCACGGCGACGCCCGTCGCGAACCCCGGCGGCGGCAGGACGCTGCCGGAAGGCATGCGGCCGATCGAGTCCACGGCGGCGGCCATGACCGGACGCCCGCGGGTCGAGGCGAAGCCCGGAACGAGCGACCGACATCGAGGCGACGCCGCGGCGAATCGGGCCGCTCAAGTGAACGCCGAGCTGCGAAACGCCCGCGACACCGCCGTCGCGACGAGCGGCTCGCGGCCGGGAGGCGAGGCCGGGGCGAATCTCGCGACCGCCGCGGGAACGACCACGACGGGAATGACCGGAACTCCGGTCGCGACGGCCGCGACGTCCGAAGCGCAGTCCCTGCCGACCGGTCCGGCGTCGGTTGCGCCGATGGAGTCCGGCATCGATTCGGGCCGGACCGTCGCCGGGGTCGCCCGTGGCCTCCAGGCTCTCACCTCCCAGCGAGGCGGAACCCTCGTGATGCGGTTGGATCCGGGGAATCTCGGCCAGGTCCGGATGGAGATGAGCCTCGATGCGGGTCGGGTCCAGGTCGTCATCGCGGCCGCCGGCGATGCGGCACGCGGCTTGCTTCGAGAGAACCTGGGTGCGTTGCGAAACGCCCTCGAGGATCGCGGTTTCGCGGTCGAGCGACTCACGGTCGAGTCGTCGGCCCGCACCACCACGGACACCTCGGGGTCCCGCGGGGAGTCCCGCGGCGACGGGCAGGACGCCCGTGGAGGTCAGGGATCGTCCGATCGGCAGGATGCCTCGGACGAACGAAGTCGGGGTCGCCGCGACGAGGCGGGGCAACGACGGTCGGAACGGAACCGCGCCGATTCGGATCGGTTCCACGAGGTGCTCGCCGATTCGGGCGTCGCCTCGGGCGAATGAGTCACGGAGGTCTCTCCCATGAGTGCGATTCCATCTGCAGCATCGAGCGTGGCGGGCAACGCCGGCGTCAATCGATTCAACGAGATGTCCTCCGAGGACTTCATGCAGATCATCTTCACGGAACTGCAGCAGCAGGATCCCTTCGAGCCCAACGACTCGTCCGCCCTGCTCGACCAGCTGAACTCGATCCGCCAGATCGAATCCGACATCTCGATGACCGAGAAGCTCGAGAACATCGTCTTCCAGAACCAGCTCTCCTCCGCCGGCAACCTTCTCGGGAAGACCGTGCAGGGCATCCTTCCCACCGGCGATCGAGTCGCCGGCTCGGTGCTGTCGGTCCTTCGCGAGGGTGACACCGTCTCCCTCGAACTGAGCAGCGGATGGCTCCTGCCCATGGACAACGTCGAGATCATCGTCGATCCCAGCACCCTTCCCTGATCGCGCTTCGTCACCGGAACACCCCATCGTGAACATCGATCCCCGACAACTCCTTCGACGACTGGAACCGGCGGTCCGACCCGCCGGCGTCGCGTCGCCGGAGGGTCGGAGGTCGATCGGGATCGCGGACTTCGACGAGCTCCTCTCGCGGGCCGCGGACGGCGAGTTCGCGAGCGGTCGATCGATCGACCAGGCCCGGCTCGAATCGCCGATCGAGGATCGTTTCGCGGACCGGCTCTCGGAGATCGCCGACGCCGCGGAGGCCGCGGGCTACGAGCGGATCCTCGTGATCGCGGATCAGCGCCCGCTCCTGCTCGACATCGCGGACCGCCGGATCGACGGAGAGCTCGCCGCGGACGACGCATCCCCCGCACCACTGCTTCCGATCGACGCGGCGGTGCGCCTCGGCGAGGCCGAGGCCGCGCCGGCGTCCGCGACCGGCCCGGTCGCCACCAGTCTTCCCAACGGGATCGCGGAGGCGCTCCAGCTCGCCGCCGACGATCCGGAATCCGAATTCAAGTCCACCAATCGCGACGACGCGGCCTGAGCCGTCGAGCGAGTCAAGGAGTCCGACATGGCATCCACCACCGCACTCTTCACCGGTCTCTCCGGTCTCACCAGCAACTCACGTCGTCTCGACGTGATCGGCAACAACATCGCGAACGTCAACACCACCGCCTACAAGTCGAACCGGATGACGTTCGCCCCGACCTTCAGCCGGAACTTCTCCCTGGGCACCGCGCCCGGCGACGCGACGGGTGGAAGCAACCCCGGCCAGATCGGGCTCGGGGTCACGATCGGCGGCACCCAGCGCAACTTCACCAACGGGGCGATCGGCGTGACCGGGGTCGCGACCGACCTCGCCATCGAGGGTGACGGATTCTTCATCGTGAACCAGGCGGGATCCCGGTACTTCACCCGGTCGGGCGGGTTCATCCGGAACCCGGAGAACGATCTCGTGACGCAGTCCGGTGCGAAGGTCATGGGCTACGCGGTCGACGAGCAGTTCAACATCGTCGAGGGCAACCTCGCCGAGCTCAACATCCCGGTGGGCACCCTGACCCTCGCGGAACAGACCAGCAACGTCATCTTCAACGGGAACCTCAACGCTTCGGGCGAGATCGCCACGACCGGATCGGTGCACGAGAGCCGCGCCTTCTACACCGATCCCGCCGGGACGGTCCCGGTCGACGCCTCGACCCAGTTCGGCTCGCAGGACATCTACGTGAGCGACGGCGCGGGCGGGTTCACCCTCGCCTTCGAAGCGGCCAGCGTGGTCGGAGGCACCATCACGATCGCGGGCGTCGAGAAGGGCGGCAAGGACCTCGGATCCGCGAGCTTCGAGATCGTCGACGGCACGACGACCTTCGGGGACTACGTGGCCTTCCTCGACGAGTATCTCGGCACCGACTCCTCCGCGATCGGCGGGGTCAGCAATCTCGGAGGCTCGGTGGTCATCAACGCCGACGGTTCCATCGTGGTGACCGGCAACGAGGGAACGGTGCAGGACCTCGACATCGCGACCGGCGACATCACGATCGACACCCCGGGGGCCGGGCTCGCCAATCCCATGGTCATGTCCAAGATCTCCGATGCGGAGGGTGAGAGCGTCCGGACCAGTTTCGTGGTCTACGACTCGCTCGGGACCCCGCTCACCATCGATCTCTCCTTCGTGCTCCAGGGCACCACGCCGTCCGGCGGCACCACGTGGGAATTCGTCGCGGAATCGAGCGACAACGACGCCGCGGATCGCCTCCTCGCGCTCGGAGAGGTGAGTTTCGACTCCAACGGACGGTTCGTCGGCGCGACGAACCAGAGCTTCTCGATCCAGCGGACGAACGGTGCGGTGAACCCGCTCACGGTCAACATGGACTTCGACAGCGGCACCGACGCCCTGTCCAGCTTCACCGACAGCGCCAGCAACTTCGCGGCGGTCTACCAGGACGGCTCCCCGATCGGCACCCTCGGTTCCTTCTCGATCGGCGAGGACGGGATGATCTCGGGGTCGTTCACCAACGGCCTCACCCGGACCATCGGACAGGTCGCGCTCGCGAAGTTCTCCAACCCGGAGGGGTTGGTCGACGTGGGGGACAACCTCTTCGGGAGCGGTCCCAACTCCGGCACGCCCCTGATCGCCACGCCGCGGGAATTCGGCACCGGCAGGGTCGTCGGGGGGGCGCTCGAACTCTCGAACGTGGATCTCTCGCAGGAGTTCATCGACATGATTCTCGCCTCCACCGGCTACTCGGCCGCGAGTCGCGTGATCACCACGACCGATGAACTGATGACCCAGCTGCTCGCACTGGGTCGTTGACGGCTGCGGAGACGAGGAAATCGACGCGGACGAGCCACCGCGGTCGCGGGCGCCCGAGGGGACGCCTTCGGCCGCGGTTCGTCGTTCTCCCGTCGACGTCGTTCGTCGAGCGTCCTTCGTCCAGCATCCTTCGTCTAGCATGGAGCCGCGATGAAAGGCAGACCATCGAAGCGACCAGTGAAACGCGGCCCGCGGGGTAACGCACCCGACCCGGATCTGCAGCGGGCCACGGAACTGTTCCACGTCGGTCGCACCCGGGAGGCCGCCCGACTCGTGGATGCGGCGGTCGCCCGGAATCCGAAGGATCCGAATGCGCTCCGGATCAAGGCCCTGATCCTCCTCAAGGGCGGACTCATGCTGGAGGCGCAGCGGATCCTCGACCGAGCCCACAAGGCCGATCCGCGCAACCCGATGATCCCCCTTGACCAGGCGGTGATCCACAAGCTCGGAGGCCGGTACCGCGAGATGATCGATTCGGCTCGCGAGGCCTGCCGCCGGATGCCGGGGAATCGACGGGCGGAGGCGATGCTCGTGCAGGCCTTCGAGGGGGCCGGCGAACTCGATCGGGCGATCGAATTCGTCGAACGGACGATCGCGAGCCGGGGCCTGGATCCAGAAATGGCGGAAACCTACGCCAACGTCCTCGAACTCGCCGGTCGTCGGGAGGACGGTCTGGTGGTCGCGGACCGGCTGCTGGAGTCGTCGTCCACGCCGCCGCCGATCCGACGTCGCCTGCTCCTGCACCGTGGACGGATGCTCGAGAAGCTCGGCCGCACCGACGAGGCGATGGACGCGTTCGACGCCGCGCACGCGCTGCTGCCGGTGGAGTTCGATCCCGACGCATGGGACCGTCGACTCGACGACATCATCGCGGCGACGGACCGGCTGGAGCCGGGGGCGGATCCCTCGGTCGCGGAGGCCAGCGAGGTCCCCGTCTTCATCGCCTCGCTCCCCCGGAGCGGGACGTCGCTCGTGGAGCGGATCGTCGGCGTCCATCCGGAGGCGCACGGGGCCGGCGAGACGGGGCTGATCGGAGACGTCCTGCGCGGGTTCCGCGAGGAACTCGACGGCGATCCGGACGCCGCGATTCGAACCGCCGCACCCGACGTGCTCGAGCGGATGCGCGTCGACTATCTCGAACGACAGACGGCGTTGTTCGGCCGGTCGGCGCGAATCGTCAACAAGCATCTTTCGAACTGGCAGCGCCTGCCGGTGATCGGTCGCTGGTTCCCACGGGCCCGGATCATCACCATCGATCGCCCGCCCGGGGATGTCGCGATCTCCATCTACGGCCAGAATCTCGCACACGACCGCATGCCCTGGACGACGCGGTTGGACTGGATCGGTCGCATGATCCGAAGCCAGGCGAGGTTCGCGGAGGCGATGCGGTCGCGGGTGCCGAACCCCTGGTTCGAGGTCGACTACACCGCGCTGGTGACCGACCCGGAGCCCCGGATCCGCGAACTCATCGGGTTCCTCGGCCTCGACTGGGATGCGCGGTGCCTCGAACCGCACCGGTCGGAGGAGGGCCGGGGCGGGCGTCGGTTCATGCCGACGCTGTCGATGCACCAGGTCCGGCAGCCGATCGGCCGGGGCGGACTGGGAAGGGCGGAGGCGTTCGGTGATCGGATGGCCGCCTTCGAACGCGGTCACGGCGTCGACCACGCCGGTGGGTGAAGGAGGCGTCGGCCTCAGTCCCGGCGGTTCTTCCGACGGGGCGAACGCCCGCGATCACCCGAGCCGCCGCGCGCGCCGCCCGGCGCGGGTCCGGTCGACCGGGGCTGCGTCGTCGCGGCACGGCCGATGGCGCCCGGTTCCGACGGCCGCTCGTCCCCGTCGTCCGGGGCGTCGTCCGCCAGTCTCGCGAAGATCATCCTTCCGCCCGCGGTCTGGAGCGAGTTGGTGATCACCGCCTCGACGATGTCACCGACGCGGTCACCGCCGTCCTGCACCACCACCATGCTGCCGTCCGGCAGGTAGCCGACCGCCTGCGAAGGCTCCTCGCCCGCCTTCACCAGCTCGATCTCCATCGAGTCGCCCGGGAGGGAGGCCGGTCGTAGGGAACGTGCGACGTCGTTGATGTTGAGCACGGACACGCCGTTGATCTCAGCGACCTTCCGCAGATTCAGGTCGGACGTCAGGATCCGGAGATCCTGGCCGCGAGCCATCTCCACGAGCATGGCGTCGACGCCGACCCCCGGAGGCCGGGTTCCATCGATCGCGACGTCGAGGAAGGGGTTCTGCTGCATCTTCGCGACGACGTCGAGTCCTCGCCGGCCACGAAGCCGCTTCTGCCGGTCGCCGCTGTCGGAGAGGCGTTGCAGTTCCTCGAGCACGAACTCGGCGATCAGGATCGGCGCGTCGATGAAGCCGGCTCGACCGACGTCCTCGATCCGGCCGTCCACGAGCGAGGAGGTGTCGACCAGCAGGGGCCGGATCCCGCGGACCTGTCGGGCGAACTCGACGTAGGGCAGCACCACCCGGAAATCGTCCTTGGTCGTCAGCACCACCGAGACCGAGAGGTAGCAGAAGACCAGGGCGAGGGTGGCCTTGGAGACCCCGAGGTAGATCGACGTGGTGCTTTCCACGCCGCCCATCGCATTGGCGACCACGTCGATCAGGAAGCTGACCGCGACCGCCGCGAGCAGTCCGAAGCAGATCCCGAGATAGACCCCGACCACCGACGAGAGTCGCTTGTTCGGGGTCATGACGTCGAGCACGATCACGATCGTCCCGACCGCGGCGCTGGCGAGGAAGACGCCGAGGAAGGTCTGCAGGCGGAATTCCAGCGGGCCGGACTGCCGGCCGGCGATGGTGAGCATCGAGATCGAGACCAGCAGCACGAGGAAGAGCAGCCGCACCACGAGCAGCAGCAGCCGCTGCGAGCGGAGCCTGCTCGAATCGAGGTCCGAGGGCGTCACGATCGCGGAGTCGGGCGTCGGAATGGCGTCGTCTCGTTCCATCGGATCGGATTCTACGCGGGCGGCCGCGGTCGCCGGGCCTCGGGACGGGATTCGGGCTAGGATGCGGGTCCGCGGTGCGGATCGCGGCGTGGAGGACGGTCGGGTCCGTCGGACGGACGGCTCGCCAACCTGGTCAGGGCTTGACGGCAGCAGCCATACGCGTCG